>MDTB01107767.1_pt1 | contig 17542 bp, 12 predicted proteins | sample 811161 | NCBI WGS metagenome assembly MDTB01 (sample SAMN05326650, study PRJNA326480) | marine metagenome | isolation source: seawater | place: Mediterranean Sea | collected 2009
GGGAGTGAAAATGTCCCCAATTCCATCAGACGCGATAAGGAGAATCTTGGTGATGGGAGATAGAATGGAAGGAGGGCTACTGGCAGATTCTGAAATTGAGTCGACAATAGACTTCGGAGTGGGCGACCCAGTTGACTTCGAGGTTTCAAATGAGGGCCTGATGAAACTATCAGATTACCTAACAGAGTCATACGAAGAAATGATGAATGAATTTGGCAGCATAAATCTCGGTTCTCAAGACTTTGCGCTGTCTGCAGATTTTTCTTCACTACCATTCCAAGCAGATTTTGGAGAGGTCTCCTTGGGAGATGATCCATTCATTGGAGATGAAGAACCGATTAGATTAGCCACTAGGATAGACGATGCGGAACTCACTTTCTCACTAAGGCAGGATGAGATCATTGTTGGGGCCAACCCACGCTCCTTGGCAATGATGCCTACTATGGCAATAACATCCATACTCCCCTCTCCTCTGCTAACTGAGTCAGGATTGTTACTAGATGGTTCGAATATCAGGCAGAGGGTAACGCCACTCATGGAACATACTAATTTTGGAACTATTAAGTCATCCGCATTTATCGAGATTTTACTACCAGAGTCAATCAGAATAACATCATTAGAAAGTGAGAAGGGTCTCGCGGAGATTAGTGACTCAGGAGACAGACAACTCTTGACTTACATCATGCCAACATGTCTGTCAGCAGTCACATGGTATGAGTGCAGTAGCAGTAATTCAGACATTGTCACATTCTCAGTCGAGCTTTCATGGGCATTCATTATTGGCGAACTGGCTCCCTACATATTTTTCATCATCATATCCCTAGGAATTCTGGTAAGTAGGAAGAGGAGAAAGAATAGGGAGAAGAAGCAAGCTCAAATCATATCTTCAAATGAAGAGAAAAGTGCGGAGATGGAGAAAATTATGGAAATTGAGTTTGGTAGGTTACCAGAAAAAACCACTCTGGTTGATGAGACTTTCTTCGATCAAACTGACTCTTAAGATCATAGATTACATCACTACTAATTATCGAAGTGATTTTGTATTTTCTTAGCCATGGAAATTCCGATTCCGGGAACTGCTCTGAGCTCGTCTATGGTGGCATGCTCTATCCCTTTCCTCCCTCCAAAGTGACGAAGTAGAGACTGTATTTTCTTGGCACCGAGCCCTTCAACCTCTTCTAGAGGGTCACGGATTGATCCCTTCCTCCTCCTACGACTGTGAAACTGATTAACAAACCTGTGAGCCTCGTCCCTCGAATGAATTAGAACTCTCCCCCTCCGATCTAAGACGATTGGCTCCCTTCCATGGATGTAGAGGGTCTCTTCTCTCTTGGCCAATGCGGCGACAATGAACTTGTCATCAATATTACTCTCTCTTAGTGCAGTATTTATCGTTGAGAGATGAGTCTCCCCACCGTCCAAAAGAAGAATATCTGGCCACTCATTTTGCCTCTTTATCCATCTTAATACCGACTCCCTCATCATGCTCAGGTCATCAGCTGAGTCACCTTTTATCTTGTATGTCCTGTATTCCTTTTTCGAGGGTCGGCCATTCTTGAAAACAATCGAGGCACCAACTCTTTCGGATCCCATAAGTTGGGCCATATCGAAACAAACAATATGGTTTAGAGAATCCATTCCCAGTAGTTTCGCGCCCTCATTTGCAGCACGTTGCTCAAGGTTCCCAGAGCTACTCCTCTCCGATCGTGACACTAAGATCTCGGCGTTCTGGTCAGCCATCTTTCTTAGTTTGAATAAATCTCCCCTCCTGGGCACTCTGGAAATCAATGACCCTCCTCTCCTAAACCTCAGCCATTTCTCCATAGAGCCTCCAATCGGAGAGGGGAGGAGCAAGACTTTGGGAGGCCTCCTATTGGTGTAATGCTCTACTAGGACAAGAGATACAGACTCAGAAATATCGCCCCTATGTATCAATGGGTACTCTGTCTTGCCTTGAACCACTCCTTCTTTGGCGTGCAGGATGACAACTACTGCCGAATCGCCTAGTGAGGAGAATCCTATGGCGTCACAGTCTTGGTAGAATCTACTGTGAATTATCTGCTGGGAAAGCGTACTGTGAACTGAGGCTATCATGTCCCTAATTCCTGCCGCCCTCTCGTAGTTCAAATCTTCAGAAGCCTTATCCATATCCTTCTGAAGAGACTCGATCAGTACCTTAGCATTGCCATCAAGGACATCTGTCACAGCCTTAACTATTCCAGGATACCCTTCTGGATCGTAGCAGGGACCCTTACATAGGCCGATATGCATTGCCAAGCATCCATCACTTCCCCTGCAGTCTTTGTCCCTAATTCCAAATTCAACTCTAAGTAGCTGTATTACCCTTTTTGCCGCACCTGCATCTGGAAACGGCCCCCATGATCTAGATCCATCAGGAGGGTGACGGGTGTAGAGAATTCTGGGAAACTCTTCCGCAGTTAAGGAGATGAAAGGGTATGACTTATCATCCTTCAACCTAGAATTATACTTGGGCTTATGCTCCCTAATGAGGTTCCTCTCTAGGAATAACGCTTCGGAAGGACTTTTTGTAACTATGAAATCTATCTCGTCAGCTTCCTCAATTAGCAAAGGAACCATCCTACGTCCATCGCTCCCTGAAAAATATGAAGATACTCTTGTTCTGATTTCAGTAGCCTTGCCTACATACATTACTCTGCCATCTTTTCTCTTGAAAAGATAAACTCCGGGTTTACGCGGAAGATCTAGTGAGCCCCTCTCAACCGGCATTTACAGTGATGCGCCGTAGGTCAACGCCCATGAACCCGTGCCTTGCCTCAGGACCATGCTCTCGCACTCGAAGGGAAGGGTCCTCTCTCGCCTAGCTGAGTTTGGAGAGCATCTGGATACCGCTTGGGATGTTCCAAGAGAGCTATCTCTACCAGGATTGGCAGAGTCTCTAGGCCTAGTTCGTTCTGCCCTACATCTGCCTCTCTCAGAGTTGGAAAAAGATGGCTTGATTTCAACAAGAACAGCTCATGTTATCAGCGGTGGAACGAGGAAGAGAACTGTTGTCCATATTACAAAAAAGGGAAGAATGCTAATCGAAAAGGAAAACCTATCTTCTAAGCTATCTAACGATGGGATAATAGGGCCAGCTCCAGTTCCTTCAGAAGCACATGGGCGATCATCGGAGATCGAAGAATTATCTAAGATAATATCAAATGGAGACTCGGTAATATTGAGTGGATTACCAGGAATAGGAAAAACAACACTGGCTAGGGCCGTAGTTTCTCACCTAGGGAGCCTTAGATGGAAAATAAGGTGGGCTAATTGCTCTGTAAATACTGATATCAGGGCCATAGGAAAAATGTGGCTGTCGGGAAGATCTCTGGTATCTCCAGATGCCATCGTTGAGTCTACTTCGTCCAAGAAAACTCTTCTCGTGCTTGATGAGGTCCAAGAATTACACCCTAGGCACGCCGGTTCGATTAGCAATCTTATCTCTCAGGCCTCCTTGTCAATGTGTTCGGTATTGCTAGTGGTTAGGGCACCAAATCCGTTAGATTTAGATGGAGACTTTGTAGAACACCGTCTACAAGGCCTTGATGTAGAATCAGCAAGGCTTCTCTTCCCTGAGGATATCAATTATGAAACAGCGGCCGGAGTCTCAAGTTCTCTAGGTGGACACCCTCTTGCAATTAGACTCTGGTCTCCAGATGAAGGAGTTCCTGAAAAGTCCGAAGCGGTTCTCAGGTATGTTGAGAAGACCGTCATAAAAAGACTGACTGATGAAGGAAAGAAAACTCTTGATGAACTATCTCTGGCTCCACAACCGATTAGTGTTGAAGAGATGGCTTCTGATGTCGGAATCCCTGAACTAGATGACTCAGCGATGCTGAAATGGTGCGATGCACTTACAGAGCTTCATCATCTGGTTAGGAATGTCAGACGGGCTTCTTGGGATGAGCAAACAACCTCAGGAATGCATAAGGAGGCCGCCAACAAATGGGCCTCATTAGAGGGTGACAGAGCTAGGAAGATTGAAGCCCACCATAGGTCCTTGTCGGGAGATGAGGAAGATATACGTTGGATTGAGTCCAACATTCATCAGATTTCACTATCCGATAGTGCGGTAGCGGCTGTAGTATTAGAGAACGCACTGGAATTAGAAGAAAGCCAGATACTGAGAAAGGAGGCCGCATCCATCGCACTTGACAGGGGAGAGAGGAATGAGGCAAATGTTCATATCCATAAAATTGAAGAAACCCTTTCGAGGAAGATATTACAGTCTCGATTGGCAAGATTAAACGGTAATCAATCCTTGTCAAATAGATTGGAGGAAGAAGCGATAAGACTTTCAGAACCAAGTCAACGTGCTAAAATGCAGATATCTTCTATCATCAGGAGATTTGATGATAGACTTCCAGGAAGGCTGGATAAATCTGAGTCCAATAAAATTCTACAGATTATATCCCAAGTCAGATTTGGAGATATTCCCAACGATGAGAGGGAGTCAGCAATCTTATCTCTGGAGCTGGTGAAATATGGTATCGCCCTAAATAATTCGAATCTCGAAGAAGCATCTAAATCAAGAGCCGAAATCGAGTCTAGACTTTCTAGAGATGATATCTTCCTAGAAATACTTGATCTCAGGGCTAGGCTGTCCGCCAGAGTGAACGGCTCCGCCTCCGACAGCTCAATCTCATGGTCGAAAGATCTGATCTCTGATTTAGAGGACCCGATTACTAGGATTATGGCAATCCACTCTACCCTCGAGGCCGTAGGAAGAGAATTTCCAGACTGGCTGATTGAGGCCCACAGAGAATGTTGCGGATACCCGCTCAGGGAGGACGTCCCTTCCTTCAGGAGAATATCTGCGCAAAGATGGTATTGGAGGGGAGTACTAGAATCAGCAAATCAAATGTCGCATTGGAATGAGGCAATAAGTAGATTTAGATCCGCTGAGTGCACTAAAGCCGCCAATCAATTAGTCACAAAATTAGCTAGAGGGAGCTAGCCATCTCCAACTGGACCATCCTCAGAAACGATGGTTCCAACAACTTCCTCGATTTCATCATCATAGTACTCTTCACTTTCGAAGAAACCCCTCTCACTCAACTGTATACCCGCAAATAGTAGTGTGATAAGGAGAATGATGACGATTAGTGATAGCCCTCCGATTAGAATTCCACTCATCGACCCCCCCTCGTCGGAGCTCTCAACCTTCTCCTCACCAGAAATATGGATTGCTGTAGCTAGGTTTGTAGATGAAGAGGCTCCTGATATCGCTCTCACTAAAATAACCTGAGTCCCCTCGATAGTATTGTTCGGGAGATACTGAAGCCTATCGACAAGAAGACTATGTGAGACCTGAAAGTCATTGTCTCCAGAATTAAATTCTGGTAAATCCATCCAATTGTCTCTCATATCCCAAGTTCTCCACTGAACCCTCTGGATGCCACCCTCCACATTGTAAGAAACAGATTCTCCAGGACCAATCCAAACCCTATTATCAAGTCCATAATCGCTGGCCAAAGTAACATTCAGAGTGAGACTGAGATCATAGTCATAATTGGCAGCTTCATCGACTGCAGGTTGAGCATTAACATGCCCATGGCCGTATACATTATTCTGGCGATTTTTAGGAATAGCATCTTCGGCACAGGGCTCATTTGCCAACATGTAATGGCATTCCCGATACGTGGAAGTCTCCTGCATAATATTTCGAATATCAAATGGACTTAGATCGGGATTAGCCTGATACATCAGAACAGCCACTCCTGCCGCTCCAGGAGTTGCCATACTAGTTCCTGAAAGCGCTACATAACCATCTCCGGTGTTTGCATCGGGAGCATTAACACTGCTTCCAACAAATGCTATGTTTGGTTTGACTCTGCCCTCCTCTGTTGGCCCCTGACTCGAGTAAATCGCAATCGAGGTATCCTTGTCCAGAGATCCTACAGTGATGACATCCTCCGCACTTCCCGGGGTCCCTACAGTCGCAGTTCCCCCACTATTTCCTGCAGCAATGAACAGAGTCACACCGGCCCTCATCATTTCATTAGCCATTCTGTTGACAGATTCTTCCTCCGATGAGGTCCACTCAATTGCTCCAGTCAGGGCACCGAGACTCATACTGGCCGCCCTGATATTGAATTCATGCCTCTTCTCGACTGTCCATTCCATTCCAGCCATGACTGCCGCGAACGACCCGCTACCTCCTCCATCCAATACCTTTACTCCGACCAGATTCGCACGTGGCGCCACACCAACGTGCAGGTAGTTGGGAGCACCGGTTCCGGCGGTTATACCTGCACAGTGAGTGCCGTGGCCATTGTCATCATAGGGAAATATCTCTGTTCCATTTGTTGCCCCCGGATTGTTAATCGCATCATAGAATGCGACTATCTTAGGATCGTCTGTTGTGTTATCATCGTCTAAATCGTCTAGAGCCGTATGGTTGCCGTCAATTCCAGTGACAATGATTGCCATGGTTACTCCCTCCCCAGTGTAGCCTGTGTCCTGCCAAACCAAATCGACTCCGTGAACTGGAACTACCTCTTCCATCTGTATTCCAAGGACCCCGTCCAGCTCAACAAAAACAACTCCCGGCAAATCTATAATTTCGTGCACTCTACTCAACTCCACGCTACCTGAAATTGAGTCAATTAGCCAGTATCTAAATTGAGTTTGAAACTCAACCGCCCTCTCTAGCATCGCTTGATCCTCTTCCGTGGGGGTGTGGTCAAAGTCGACAATTACTGAAATTTTACCATCCTCATCGAGATACTGGTGGTGATTATTTTCCGCTGCAATCCAGATTGCATCATGAATGAAGTCACCATCAGAATCCATACTTGTATCTAGCCACCAATATCTTTCGTTTTCATCCCCCAGTTCACTAGCTGGAACGCCTGTTGCTATGGTTGGCAAGAGTAACATCATGAAGAAGGTCAATGAGACTGTCTTTCCTCTAATTTCTAAATTCATAGTCATAATAATCATATCTCGGCACCAATCAAGGTTCGTGTGTCTGCAATTCCCTCGATGGATCTAATCTCCTGAACAACACACTTTGTCAGCTCCACCTCATCATCCGCTTCTACTTTAATGAAGAGATCATGTAATCCAAAAACTACCCACTGACCGGAAACATGTTCAATTTTAGAAACAGCTTCCCTGACAGATAACTCAGCACCGGGATGTGTGGTGATTAGAACAAAACCTACAGCCAAAATTATACCTCCACAGCGATGAGAGTCTCAGTCCTTATTACTCCCTCGATTGATCTCATCTGACCTATCAATGTCTTGGCCATTTCTTTTTCATCATTGAAGTCAATCCGCGCAACTAAATCGTACTCCCCATAGGAAACATGGGTTTCAGTAACAGCATCTAGATTTAGAAGAGTGAGATAGACATCTAGCTCTCTTTGAGGAGCAGTTTTAATTAGGACAAATGCAGTATTCATTACTACCCCAAAGACCTCCCAATACTCCCTGTTTATGACCTCTCCGATAATAAAAACTCTGTACGCAATGGTACGAAGGGATAACATGGAATGAGTCAACCCACGCTCCGTGACACCCTATCAGAGTAGGCATAGGATGGCTTTTGCGTTGGTGCTAATACTCATACTCGTGCCATTTTCCAACATCGTCTCCTCAGATTCTAGGTCGACAACTGTATGGTCTGGAACAGTGTTACTTCCTGATGGCTATTCAGTCGAAGCTGGCGAGGTTCTCTCGATAAACCCAGGAACTTTAGTAAGTATTGGAGATGGCTACTCAATTGAGGTCAATGGGAGGATAATAGTTTCAGGATTGAACTCTTCCCCGGTTATAATTGACTCGATTTCTGGGAATCACGAGGGGTTGATTTTCAACTACTCAAGTGACGGCCTTGGTTCTAGGATAGATAACCTGTCGATTTCAAACTCAAAATTCGGAATAACGATTTATGGGAGTGATCCAATAATCTCAAACCTTACAGTTCTCAATGCTGATAGCGTAGCTGTAGATCTCTATGGGGGGGCTTCTCCAAAAATCAATGACCTTTCAGTATTGGGAGGCGGACAAGACGTACATGGATTCTCTACAACATGGAGATATGGAATTGGACTCTCAATCGGAGCGGGCTCAGCACCCATTGTTAGAGGAGCAATAATTGACGGACTGATAACTAGGGGACTGAATCTTTGGGGCGATTCTGGAGGCCTCATTTCTGATTTAGAGATATCAAACATCAGCGGATCAACTATGGCCATTTCTGCTGGTATTTGGGTGGAGGACTCCATACCTTTGATAGAGGAATCAAGTATCAAAAGATCAGATAATGGGATCTTTGTGAGACATATCACCGAGGGCTGGACAACCAGGCCTACCTTTGAAAGTGTAATTGTGGAGGACTCAATGTACCGTGGAGTGATGGTCGAACAATACAATCATAGCCAGTATTCAAACCTCCCACTGAATGCAATATTCAATGATATTACAGTAAGGGGAACAGGTGGTCCCGGGGCAAAGACACAGGGACTTTCAGTGGCTGCATTCGATATCAACACCAGTGGGGTGCACATTGACTTGGGGCTTATAGAGGACAACGAGGCGGTTGGTCTGAGAGGATATATGATAGATTCCTCCACTATCATAAACAGATTGGATATGATGAGAAATGGAAACCCTTCGCCCTTATCTCCTTACAATGACAGGGCTGGAATGTTTCTTCGAAGTGCAAATTGGGCTCCAACCGTGAATGATCTTGTGGTTCGAAACTCAACAGGTCCCGGGGTACTTCTATGGAAAGGTGGAATTCAGGGGAGCTATTGGGACATTAGTAACAACGGCGCCACTGGATTAGATATCAGAGAGTTCCATCCAGATTTATTCCTAGTCACCAGTCACAATAACAGTGGCAACGGTGTTTCGGTAATCGACTCCAGCAATGTCGAGCTTGAGCAGGTTCATACCTCCAATAATGGAATGGAATCTGTTTCTGCTTCTTCGGGGGCCGGAATTTATTTCGAAGAATCAAATGATGTCGTCAGCGCTGGAAAGAATGTAAGCTGTACTGACTGTTCTACAACCCAAGATAAATTTGGGTTGGTAATACGTAATAGTATTGATATTTACTTAGATGGGATAGTATCTAGGGACCCTGTTTCAGGATCAGCCTTGGACATCGACAATCGTGGGATCTCTGAAAGGGAGGGAACAGTCTCGTTGTCTAATGTATCCATATTCCAGAATACTAGCTCATACTCCATTGAATTAGTTGGGGTGGACGCTCTAGTGGACACATTGGAGATTTATGGATCCAATGCCGGAATGAACTGGGTTGCCAATGGCCAACTTTCCTCAAATCTAAATTCCAGCATCATCAGGGGCAATCAAGGCTGTCTAAATTTGGTAGATCATAGTGAACTAATCTCCAACTCAGTAATCTTTGAATGTACAGGAGCAGATCCCTCCGTCTCCTCTTCTTTTGTTAATTTCACTGACTCATTTTTTTCCAATGCTCAAGGAATGTCCGATACATTCTCCACACTAGGAAATTCCCATATTAGATGGATATCATCCTCTAACCTAGGTACGCCTAATTCCTCAGGTTCTGACAACATAGTTGATGTTATGTGGTTGGTAGAGGCCAATGTTATCAATCAAAATCTAAGGAATATCCCTTACTCAAATATCAATATAACTTTCAGCCAATATGAGTCTGATTTTACAACAAATCTTCCTTACTCCGGCAGAGAGTCAGTAGGTCCATTCATTGGACAAAGGTGGACCCCAGTCCAAGGATGGTCACTAAATAATACGATGAATATGGGTTGTGACTACGATGGAGTGCACAATGATACTATTCCGATGCAATTAGAGTCAGACATTGTTGTCTTGTGCATGGTCGAGATTTCTAACCAACCGCCATTCGTCATATGGACAACTCCGGAGGATGAATCTGTTTATCCAAGTGGAAGCACAGTTACATTCAATGCGAACGAGTCATGGGATTTGGATGATGATAATCTAACCTATACTTGGACGAGCAATATAGATGGAAATCTTGCGGGCGATTCAGGTGTTTGCGGGGGAAATTCTAATGGATCTTTCTTCCTTGGCAATCCCAGATCATCTAGCCATGATTGTCTCTCAGACGGGTTACATCAGATTACTCTTGAAGTATGTGATGACCAAGGGCATTGCTCTACTGAATCTAGACAGATTGAGCTCACAAATCTCCCCCCAGTTTTAACAGTTGGCACCTCGCCTTCAATATCGTCTTGGGGCACTCTTTATTTGGGTCAGACTGCGAATGTCACAATCTACCTTCCCGAGACTTACGACCCCGAAGGAGATGCGATGACTTGCTGGGCGACCGCATCATATGAGGAAGGTGAAGGCACGCCCCCCGAAGACTCCAATGACTGCCCCTCACAGATCATCAGAGCATTCCCCGAAGCACCAAACCAGTTCTCAGTAACAGTTTATGCGTCCGACGGAATCAACCTTCCTTCGACATGGACTTTCAATGTCGAACTTTACAACGAAATTCCAGATGCAGTAATGTCAATCTCAAGATCGGGTCAGTCATCATCTGATGTGCTAATAATTGATGGCTCCCAAACGATTGATCCCGAAGGAGATTATGTCAAATATAAGTTTTTGAGCGACCTAGATGGTACTATCTATTCCGGTACCTCAACAGAAGGAAACATAGAGTGGGTAGGTACGCTATCCAAAGGCCTCCATACCATCACAATGCAGGCCAGTGATGACAGGCCCGGGCATGCAGGTCAGTGGTCTACAACCAGTCAGCAGGTTCAGGTAAACAACTCAAATCCAGAATCTGTAATTTCTAATCCAATTGATGGTTCTCTAACTGACTCTGGAACAATTATCACTCTTGCCTCCACAGGCTCGGGGGACTGGGACATGGCATGCTCTGACCTACCAGAAAATGGTTCAGGACTGATCTGCAATCCCAATACACTAACTAGCACAGATTTAGTAAGCGTTCTCTGGGAAAGCGACATTGTAGAAACTCCACTTGGTAGTGATTGGACTGTTGAGACCAGACTCCCAGAAGGAGTACATCAGATCACTCTAACGGTAGATGACGGATCTGGAAACCCAGATACCTCAGAAATAATGCTTAGGGTAGATGAGTCTGCTCCGGTGCTGATTCTAGACTCTCCAGTGCCTGATGCGGTAGTCTACTCAAATCTCCCAGTCCTCTTTGATTTTAGAAGCTCATTCGATGCAGATGGAGACGATTTTACAGTTACAATCACTTCTGACCTAATGGTGAATCCCATATTGGAGGATGTTACTAATGATTTCTGGTACAACGACTATCTCCCCCATGGAGTCCATACTCTAACCATCCACCTAACAGATGAGAATGGTATGGCCAGGTCACATACCCAGAGGATCACAGTTCTAGAGACTGACCCGGTAGCTCTCATATCGGGACTGTCCGAGGGTCAGTATATCCTCCCGGGGACAGTGCTGGAGTTGAATGGTTCTGGATCATTCGACTATGATAATGATATAACCCTATACAGGTGGAGTTCATCTGACGGTACAGTGCTGAGTGATAGGGAAAAAGCCTCTATCCAGCTCCCTCCCGGGCCAATAAGAATTGATCTCGTAGTACAAGATTCTAGAGGCGCCCAGTCATTATCCTCGGTGAATCTCACTATAGGAGCATCATCACCTATCCTAAGGGATATGTCAGTATCTCCCGCAGAGCTTGAGAGGGGAGCAGTCAACAGTATTAGGATAACTGTCGTGATGGAAGATGTCGACGGCACCGCCTCATCAGTCGGAGGAGAGATGGTAGCAGGTGGCCTTTCCAAAGCATTTCAGATGCGGGATGACGGTCAGTTGGGCGATTTGGTTGCAGATGATGGGATTTGGACTTTCGAGACAAATTGGGAGATTGCCTCTGGCTCTTCAGCCTCGATAGGTGTATGGGCTGTGGACGGCGATACAGTCAGTCCTACCTTGATGTCAATCATTCCAATTATTGAGGACGAGGGACTGGACATGGTTGGTTGGATAGTTGGTTCAGGCCTCCCAGTCGTGATTGTAATCATCTCGATATTAATTGCAATAGGAATGGTACTAGTAGCAAATCGTAGGAGGGAGATTGAGAGGGACCTAGAGATGATTGAGTCTTGGTCTACATTCGACTCACGAGATTCCGATGATGAAGTGTGATGGCTACTTCTCAGGGCCCCATTGAGTAATTTGCCTAGTCAGTCCAAGTCTGTGTGTGAATAGGAACCTGAGGTTCAGCAAACCATCCCCCCATGTGTTGATCTCGGCCTCACCGACCCTAGGCCGGTAAGGCACACTCACTTCAGAGGTTTTCCTCTTACCTAGATACCTACGGGCCCTGATCTTGAATTCTTGTGATAATGGCATTCCATCATGCCTAGGCCTGACACGCTCATCCTCAAATATAGACTTTCGGAAAACCCACATGCCACTCTGAGAGTCATGTATTCCATACCAATAGAGTATCGAAGCAGTAGTCGAAAGGACCCAGTTCCCAAATCCATGGAGTCCTGGCATAGATCCCTCCTCAGCTCTCTTTAGTCTATCACATGTTATCCACTGAAGATCCTCATCAATCAGCTTTCTAACTAGACCGGGAACCTCTTCCCCGGGATATGTGCAGTCTGCATCCATAGTGACAATCACGTCTCCAGGAGCCATTGAGAAACCCGTTTTATATGCCCTGCCGTAACCCTTACGTCTCTCTAGGTATACTGAGGCACCTTCTCTTTCAGCAAGCTCTCTGGTTCGGTCGGTAGAGTCCCCATCAACAATAAGGAAGTCAAGCTTCTCGCACCACCCGTTGTTAGGTACTGATCTAATCGTGTCAACTATCGCCTCCTCTTCATTCCTAGTCGGTATGACTACAGTCACATGTACTGGCAGGGTCGTTGACATGAACTGGCCACCGGACTCCTTGTTTTGAATAATGCGAAAGACTGACTTGTGGTAGTTCTCTTGAAATGCTCATACCGGACCGGAGATTTGAGCTACGATGCATATTGCAATGCTTTCAGCAGAGTTTCCCCCGAGATGGGGGGGCATGGGATCAACAGTATTCCATCTATCCGCAGCTCTTGTCAAGAGAGGCCACAAGGTAACAGTAATCACTAGATCAGGCGCAGGTGAGTCACCATCTCAGGAGAGTGTGAGGGTCTTAGAGGTAGGCTGGGCTAAAATACCGATGGAGTTCACACGTTCATTTGGTAGAAGGGCAATTTTAGAGCTAGAGAGACTAAACGACAGAGATCCAGTGGATATTGTCCATCTTCATTGTCCAATGATTTCATGGTCACAATCTCAATTTAGGAGGTGCTCTGAGAAAGTTGCCCCTGTGGTAACTTCCCTACATGGGTCTTGGCTTGGTGAGCGAGATGGCTTAATTGAGGCAAGTAATGCCAGAGAGTCAGCAGTTTGGGCAAATGTAAATGATGTAGCCATAAGATTCACGGCTGGCTGGTATTCCAGATTTGAGAACTTTGCAATAAATGAGTCCAGTATCTGCGTAGCAAACTCGAACGCCACCAGAGAAGACTTCGAATTGAGGTATGACGCCCCCAAATCTTGGAATTGCAGAGTGGTACATTGGGGAGTCGATATCCAGATGTTCAGGCCGATCGATTATTCCGATCCAGAAGACATGGACAATCATTTAGCTATTAGAGCTAGATTTGAGGGGGGAGATCCAGAATCTAAGATCATTCTCGCAGTAGGCAGGTTGGCTGCAAGGAAGGGATATGGTTCGCTAATCAAGGGATTCTCGAAACTCCAAAAGAAAATCCCTACCTCAAGACTTGTTATTGTAGGAAGGGGGCATCTGAAGTCTAGACTTTTGAAGCAGGCGAAGAGACTAGGAGTTGGGGATTTTGTTCACATCGAGTCCGGAATGTCCTTCCCAGAGCTAGCACAGCTATACAGATCCGCAAATCTAGTTGTCTACCCATCATTCTACGAGGGCCAAGGACTAATTCCTCTGGAAGCGATGTCTTCAGGTGTCCCCATAGTTACTGTCGATCACGGACCTCTGCCAGAGATGGTCGATGAAAGCGTAGGCGCTCTTTTCAAAATGGGCAATACGGAGTCAATGATTGGTGCCCTGGAGCGCACACTGAACGAAGAGGGATACCAGAAAGGGGTCCAAGGAAGGAAGAGGGTGGTTGAGAAATTCAACTTTGATGGGAATGCCGAGGTCTTCGAGAAAATCTATCTTGAAGCCATACAACTCCAAAATTAGGCGAACCATTGATGCGCCATGGCCAGCTCGCAGAGCCGATAGATATGGCGAAAAGCACAAGTCTAGCGAAGGTCGACTCGAGTACTTTGGCTAATATATCAATAATCTTGTTCGTGGGGATTCTAGCGATAGTACATCTCAAGGCGGTAATCCAACCACTTGTCGTTGCAACCCTAATCTTCTTTTTGATCAGACCACCTGCTCAGTGGTTAGAGGAGAGACTGGGAGGGCATCCACTGGTTGCATACGGGGTACTCGTATCTACAGTGATGGGATTCCTATTCTTTGCATCCAACTCAATGTATGAGAATATGCAGAACTTCACCGACGAAGCCCCTGAACTGCAATCCTCCCTAGAGAAGAAAATCGTATGGCTCGAGGATCTATCCATCTTCGGATATCAGCCCAATACCGCAGCTCTTACCGATCTTGTAACTATTGAGACAGTTAATTCCTATGCGGCAGGTTTCGTCGGTACGATAGCCGGATTCACCACTGGCCTTGTCACAGTCCTAATTTTCCTCCTGTTCATAATTCTGGAGGCAGAGACGCTCCCTAAGAGGATAAAGGCAGCTTACCCAGAAGATGTGGAGAGAGTTATGTCAGTAGCCACGGGGTCAGGAGAGGGAATTAACACATATGTAATAACAAGAGCCTCTGTTGCCTTTGGTCAGGCTGTTGTGGCTGCAATAGTACTCTCTTTCATGGATATTCCATTCGTTTTCTTGTGGGCATCAATTACATTCCTTATGGACTTCATACCATATGTTGGTGCGTTACTATCAATAATTCCGCCAATTCTTCTCGGCCTCATCGTTCTTCCGCAAACAACAGCACTGTTGCTTATAGGACTCTTAGTTGCCAATCAACAGATTTGGGGTGGCATAATCGAGCCACAGCTAGCGGGTCAGAGACTAGATATGTCTCCAATTGTACTCCTTCTCCTAGTTGCATTTTGGGGGTGGGCATGGGGAATAATGGGAATGGTCCTCGGCGTCCCTCTAGCCGTAATCATGAAGATTGGCTTAGAAAGCGATCCAAGAACACGTCCTATAGCGATTATGTTGTCTAGAAATCCGGATACCGATTCAAATTAATTCACTGACAAAAATTGCCAAGGGCCCATCTGAGCTTACCGTTACCAAATCACCTGTCCCCTCGTTACTAAGACCTCTGGTAGAGAATGAGAGGGCCTCATTTTCCAACCTCCATTTCCCTCCTCTCACAGTGGTACCCTTGCTGGGAGCTAAAGCAAATACCGAGAATTTCTGACCCATTTGTAAATACTCCGAGAAACCCCCATTAGTCGGGCTGCACAAATAGAGAATTCCCGACTCGAAATGCATTCTTAGGCGCATCCCTGATGGGGCCTCTGCCATAGATGCCATGACTCCGAAAACATGTCCATAGTCGCCCCCATCTACGCCAACGACATCCACCTGGGTAATTCCTGTCGAATTGACATACTCCAGAGATTTAGAAAGGTCACTCATTTCTTGATTCGGCAAGATCTTCATTTTTTCACCCCATGATGACTCGTCTATGGAATCCATATCCCCCAGAGCTTCAGAAACCTCAAATCCCATTGACTTGGCTTTATCTGCCCCTCCGTCTACTCCGAAAATTGGTATTCCCTCTGTCAGAGCCCTATCGATAACAGAGTTACTTGGGAGGATACCATTACACCAAAGAACGCCCATCACCTTATCACCGCTTTCTAGCAGTCACTTTACCTTCTACGACCAAATCTACATCTTCTAGCTCGATTGTGGGCTTTAGCATTACTCCTCTTATCTGATAGCCTACTCTGGACGTACCGCCAAGTGATGAATTGTCTCCAATCGCGATATATGACGACCCTCTGACTACCTGATCTTCTAGTTGGCTACCTGAAAGATGAGACCTTGCATTCATACCGAAACCGAACTCTGCAAGAGTACCAACTCTCTCGATCTGGGAGGCTTTCACAATCCCCCTAATAGAATCCATCTTCGAGATCATATTTTCCGCATTCCCCCCTCCAGAGATGTTGATCACATTTCCACCCTCAACTAGGAGAACTACAGGCTCATCCACAATCTCGCCATCCAGCGACCCATCAATTACTATCTTACCATTCGCAGTGCCTTCCTTAGGGAGAACGAAAACTTTCCCTGTAGGAAGATTTGTGATTTGTCCGGGCCTATTGCAAATTCCATTATCCTCCAATATCCATCTGGCTCCAGTGCTAAATTTTAGATCAGTACCAGAAGGAGATTTTACCCTAACCGAAGTTCTCTTCCTCAGTAATGCATTAAGTCCTGAAATCTCCTTTTTCATAGCACTATAGTCTGCAGTCATGCCACCCTCAGCTAGTATTTTAGAGGTAATTCCGGGCATTGATGCAATCCTTGCATTCTCTCGGGACGCATTTCTTCTGGCCCTTGAGTGAGTCAGGGAGTTATGAGTAGCTATCAGAACCACGTCTTGTTGCCTCATTAGCTCAGCCACTGGATCGGGAGGTTCAGAACCCTTCTTGTGAGAGGGGGGCATCATCATCAAAAGAACCTTGTCCGTTACCTCTGCAGCCGCTTCATACAGGGACTGTCCCACTTCGGAGCATTCTGGATCTGTCACCACCAGAACATGTTCCGATGGCCTAATTTGCATGCAGGTCCTGACTACGGACCTCGAGGCAGTCAACATGGCTTCAGCCAGCCCATTATTGTCCGAGGCAATATCTGAGCTCTCGTCCGCCATCTTCTTCGTCTACCGGACAAGGTTGTCATTCAAGGACACTCCGAATGTCAAATCAACTCAAGGGGGCTTTGAAAAACATAGCCGGCTTCACACCAATAGTGGATTATTGACTTCAAAGGAGGTCATTGTTCAGTCCACTTCAAGTACTAAGTCGAATCGCCAGAGCACAATGGCATTAGGAACAGTAAAGTGGTTTAACTTCACAAAAGGGTTTGGATTTATCGAACAGGAAGAAGGTGACGATCTATTCGTACACAAGTCCCAAGTAGAGGGGCAGATAAGAGAGGGGGACTCAGTTGAGTTCGAAGTTGGAGAAGGTCCAAAGGGTCCCAATGCAATCAATGTTAGAAAGACAGAGTGAGTGCAAATCCTCCTCATGCCTAGCAATGCATCGTTTTCTTTGAAGCATCTATGACGCAAGAAGCCAAGTTGCTTAAGTCATAGATTCTGATAATGAATCTTCATGGACCAGAACTTGGATCTACAGATCGCCGCCCTGATCTTCCTAGGCGGCACGCAGAACCTCGTCTCCGGTAGTGATCATGGA
>MDTB01117046.1_pt1 | contig 17542 bp, 14 predicted proteins | sample 811161 | NCBI WGS metagenome assembly MDTB01 (sample SAMN05326650, study PRJNA326480) | marine metagenome | isolation source: seawater | place: Mediterranean Sea | collected 2009
TACGCTGGTTTTGAAATCTTTAAATGCTTCTTGAGGTATCTCTTGAAAGCCTTCACCTTCTACTTGACGGATATTTATTCTTCTTAGTAACAACTCTTCTTTACGTATTTCATGCAATAAATCAAGATTGAGTTGATAGGTTTCCTTGGTTTCCCCATTCAAGCCCGCAATGAAATTCAAGCCAGGTAGAAGTTTAGGAAGGCCTCTTTCTCCTCTTTCTTTACCATATTTATTGATTAGTCGAATTGCATCTTTAAGTTGATTAGAGTCACAGTTTAGCCAATTTGCTTGGTGAACATTTGGGTCTGCGGATTCAAGTCCAAAAGAAAGTACCGCACCATCGGATAATGTTTCCACCAATGTTTTAGTTATCTCTTCTGAAGGTTCAATATTTTCAGCTATGATAGATGGATTACCATTATCGGTATGAAGGATTTCAAGACGCTCATCTTCTCGAAGTCCATGAAGTAACTTGGCAATAGGTTCAGGATTAGGTATTGGATACTCTAGATCTTTGACTCCTTCAGCCATGTATGTGTAAGTATCAGTCATCCCGCCAAGGCGAACATGTTTGACGCCCATGTCATGGGCGATCTGAACCTCTTGGATAATATCTTCAGGAGTACGCCAAATTGGTATTCCTTTTTTCGGCTCTATACAGAATTTACATCCCCTCTTAAATCGGACACAGCCTTGGTAAACTTCGACTTCATATGTTAGAGGACCGGGTTTTTCTTGATTTCCTAAATCTGGATGAAATTCGACAGCCTTACTTTTAGCTCCAAGATGTGCCCACTTTGTCCATTGCTGGGAATTTCTACGACAGTGTTTCCACTGACCACTTTCCAGATAGTTATTCAATGTGGCATCGGTATCTTGTACGGCTAAAAACAAATTTCTTCTCAGTGGATTCCAACCTTGCTGACGCCATCCGCGAATCGCCCATCCACCTAGTATAGCCGGAATTTCAGAAGGTAATTGCCGAACGACATTTTGCATTTCTTTGAGTGAAATAGGAGTTCCTCTGAGATACCTGCCAGGGACTACTGCACCTGCAATACAAGCAAAACCCTCTATTTGTGACATTAATTTTTGAACGCCATCCTCGCCCTTTTGTTCAACAAAATTACGCCATTGGTCAATTGTCATGTAGCGGTAATCGATTTTGGCATCCTCGAGTACCCCGCAAAGGTATCTGATATGGAACCCAACATATGGTGGAACACCAAAAGCAGCAGGTTCGTCTTCATAGCCATCAAGAACCAACCACTTTGGGTCACTCTGCTCGGCCATGCTCTTGTCTCGTGCTCTTAGGCTTCAATCCTTCTTAGGTCGAGGTCTTCGCTTACGCTTTTTGGAATCTTCTTCTTCTTCACGCATAGCTTTCATTTCTCTAGAGGATTTTTCTGGTTTGCCACCGCTATTATTGTTGTTACGCTTCTTCTGTTGAGCAACATCAACACGGATTTTACGTCCAAGCAATTCACTACCATTGACTGATTTGACGATTTCTTCAACCTTGTCTTTTTCTTTAACAAATGCAAAAGCGAAACCTTTCGGCTTTCCAGCATTATCTGTGATTATGGTCAGTCCAGTAATTGTTGCAACACCTTTGAAAACTTCTTTGAGTTGGTCTTCAGTTGCTTTGAATGGAAGGTTTCCAATGTATAATTTAGCTCCTTCAGGGTCTTTTCTCTTACCCTTTTTACCTTTCTTATCATCACTATCTGCATCTCTGACACCGATTCGACGTCCATTGATTTTGTGACCATCAAGTTCAGCAACAGCAGCATCTGCTTCTGATTTTTCACTGTATGTAACAAATCCAAATCCACGGTTAGCACCGTTGTCATCAGTAGGAACAATACAATCGCTCATATCACCGAATTTGCCGAACATCTCTCTTAGTTCATCGGTTCCGATTTCTCTTGGAAGTCCGCCGATGAATAGTTTACATCCAGGACTATGACGAGGTCTTTGCGGGCCACGTCCACTGCCACCTTCTCCTTCGAATCTGAAATAGGTTCTTTCACGGCCATCTTCTCTAACATCTTCAGCAATGAATGTTGCACGGCCTGATGGCCCCTTACCAAACATCGATTCAGCGGCTGAACCCCAACGCTTTCCAGAATTATTCAAAGCACTAGCACCTTGGTCTAATTCAGCCCATCCTGCTGAGAAGTTATCGGCAAGTGCTCGATATGCTTGGTATCCACAAGTTTCACACTTAACGTTCCAATCGCCATCAAGATTAGCAACTAGATTTTCTCCACAAGGTGGACAAATAGCATGTAGTACTCCGCAATCATCTCTTTCACGGAAATCGATTCTTACTACAGGTTCGACTTCCTTGATCAGTGCACGGCAAACATCTCGCCTTCTAACAGCATCAGCAGTTTGATGCATATATCTGTCAACTATTCCAGTTACATGGAATTGTCCGTATAGATGATTTGGCTGAATACTTCCTGGTTTTCCTTCAATAGCCCGAATCATTGCTTCGCCATTTTTTTCATTGAGTTTTACGATTTCACAAATTACAGTGTCACCAACAACTGGACTAACAAGTTCTTTTCGTGGCATTACTACGCCAAATCCTTCTTCAATAGCAAAGACGCCAATCGTAGTTGCAACGATCTTTCCATCGATTTCAATCGTTCCTTCACCAGCCGCACATTTGGCAGCTGTTGATACTTGCATTCCTGGGGTGACGAGGCTCGCCGTCATGTTATTCATTTCCTAAGCTGACATGGCCCTGTGTGGAACGCATGTGTTTCGCTTAATCTAGCGGGCGGGCTTTTCCCTTTTGAATCCCTCATATTGAAGGGACGTAATATCGCGATGAAATTTATTCACTTTCGATGATTTTTGCATCGCCAGTTCTATGAAATCTCCAGCACCTAGCATCGGTTGTTGATTTTTTCTTAGAATGATGAGAATATATCGGAGGCAATCTAAAATCGGTTTCAAAGACAATTTCTCCTTCGTATCCAAAATCCTTTGCTATCGCAGATACATGCTTGGCCTTGGCGGAATGAAGGACATAAATCGCAGTAGCATCAAGTGAAAAGGCCAATTCTAGTAAAGGCCTGTCAGCCTTTTCGGTTTGAAATCCCCATGGCGGATTCATTACAACGATGTCAGTTTGTTTGGGGATTTCTAGTTCTTGAGAGCCAATTACAGCATGAATGGTTTCAATTTGAGCACTAAACTTTTGATTGATTTTTTCAGTATTTTGCTTTGAAATTAAACATGCTTCTTCATCCGCTTCTACTAGAATTACTCTTTTTGCCCCTAGAAATACAGTACCCAAACCGAGAATTCCATTACCTGAACCAAGGTCCACTACGATTCTATTTTCTAGATTGTCGAGTTGGTCAATGGCAAGGAGCCAAAAAGCGGCTAAGTCACCCTCTGTGGCGTATTGCTCTAATTCGACTGAATTATATGGATGTGGCTTGAGTTTTGATAACTCTATGGCCAAATGTTTGGGCCGCAGTCAATCACCACCTAGGTGGATAATTCTGATTTTGCTGGTTGTTCAATCTTGCAGCGGCTTCAGCTTGTTGACGCATTGCCTCAAGTCTTGCATATGCATCATCTTGGACATTGCCTTGTTGCATCTGCATCCTCAGGAGTCTAATTTGTTCGGCTTCTGCACGGAGTCTTGCCAAAAGTTGCTCACTGGGTTGTTGTGAGCCACAGAATCTACAGAATCTGACACCATCGTGGTGCTGGTGACCGCAGTTGACACAGAATCCCATATTTACTCCTCCTCGTCGTGGTATATGATATAATCGAATTTCATTCCATTGCGGCTAGTTGTAAGAACACCGGCCAAGTTTCAAATCCAACTGCAGTTGCTCTCTCGGAAATATCTTCCCATCTAGGGTCATCCATCATGTCAGATGGATCTACTCCTGCAGCAAGAAGTCCAGTTACAAGTTCTCTAAATTCGATTTCAATTTCAGACATTTCAGGTTCATCAACAACATCTTGCACTTCTGGTAACTGTACATCACTAGCAGGAGAATCCTCGAAACTAATTACTGGGCTGTCAGAGACTGATTCAGGTTGTGATACTGGTTTTTTAGCAGACGATGGCAGAGGAACAAATGCAGTGCCAGCGGAAATATCTTCGTGAGATGGAGATGACTTTGGAAGTTCGACATCTTTTACCTCTTCTTGCTCTGCCATATTTTCTAGCATTTCATTTGAGAAATTATCCATCATTGCATTCATTGTTGCTTCGGTTTGATTCATTACCGCTGGGGGGGGACTTGGTTCCTGAGCAACTTCTTGGACTGTGATTTTTGATTTCTTGACCAAACGTCCAACCCCGAGAACTTCAGCCTGTTGTCTTGCTAATTCAGCAGCCTGTCTTCTAGGTAAAGAGACAAAACATTTGCCTGGAATTGAATTTGGCGGGAACGGTAGATAATAACGTTCAATCGCCGGCAAAGAGGGATGACGAAAACAAATTACTTGCTCAGTTTCAAAGGAACGTTGTGTTGGAAGTCCCAATGAGAATGGCACAGACATGATTTCAACTGTATTTCGCATCCATTTTTCGTTATTGATTAATTGTTGCATCCAAGGACCAAGGTCGGGACTAGCAATATCTACAAATTGAAAAGATGCTGCACGAGGGTCAAATCCTTGGTCTTCTAGTAGAGATGCTTCATCTCTCGGCCTATGAAAAATTGTCATAACAGGTTGGCCATGTTCAATCATATCACCATGAAGTTCCATCATCTTGCGCTCTTTTCTTGGAAAAATTAGCAAAATACGTAGTCTTGCTGCGTTATCATCCCAGATTTCACCCCAACGAGAATCCGCTTCAGAATACAATTGACCGATGGTCATGTCAGGAATCATCGCCGTTATTCCCATACTCGCACCAAAGTTGGGGGTGTGGTTGCGTCATTTATGGCTACCGTTTATTTTTCAAATCAATGACTTCATTGCAACTAGTTCCGCTAAAAGAATCACTCCACCAGCAGCACCACGAATCGTATTGTGAGAATAAGCACTGAAATGCAGCTTGTTGCCTTCATGAACCTCTATATTGCTGACCACAATCGCCATTCCTGTTTTCAAATTCTCACTAGGATTTGGATGGTTTGAAAAATTTTCTCCATCACTCCATAGATGAGCCTTAGTATCTATCTCATCGACTAAATGAATCGGTTTCAATGGTGAACTCGGGGCCGAATTCAAACTTGAATTCTGATTGAAATTAATTATCGCTTCATGGACTTCTTCAACAGTAATCGCCTTTTCAGTTGTTAATTCCATCAATACCAAATGTCCATCTTTCCTTGAAACACGTTGGCATTGAATATCGGTTGTGAAAGTAGCAGATGAGGTATTGTCATCTTGTGCTTGGGCAAAAATGTGTAATAATTCTGCTGTGATTTTTTCAGCCTCGCCAGGAATGGATTTGTCATGATTTCCGTTTAACGCTTCTTGGTCGTATAATAATCTCCATCCAGCACCGGATAATGCTTGTCTACTTCTCATATGGACATGACTTACTGTGAACTTTTGACAAATAGCTGAAAGCGGTATTGCAACTGGTAATAGGGTACAATTTGTGGCACAAAATATTCCCTTTCTTGAATTAGCAAGTTGACCTTGATTGATCTCAGGAATCACCAAAGGAATACCCTCTTTTCTTCTGTAAGCACTGGAGTTTGAGAAAACAATTATCCCCGAATTTGCTAGTTTGGCTTCTATTTTGAAAGCAATTTCATCTGGTAATGCACTAAAAGCAACTTCAATCTCTAGAGATATTAGTGTTGAAATAAAATCATCAGAATCCAAATCAAGAACTACTATGTCAGGTAAATTTGGTCTTTCTTGTTCTAAACGCCAGTCAACTTCTTTCAGTGGTTTACCAGCAGTTTGCTTACTGCCTGATACGGCTTTTAGTTCGAAGAATGGGTGGTCGATTAGCCTCTGTTGAAGCCTTTGTCCAACTAAACCACTTGCGCCAAGTACAATGCATGGGCGACGGCTCATGATTGGTCGGCATTGTGCTTTGTTTTGAGTTCTTGCTTATTCAATATCTAAGTTACCTTTACCGATCTTGGCTTCAATAGGGGTTCCAAATATTCGTCTAACGATTAGTTTACGGAAAATTCTCCATCCATCGGAGACCGAACCAAGTTTGGCTTGACCGATTCGAGATGAGTAACTGATTGGAATATTTTTTATTTCCAATTCTTCCTTGACACAAGAGGTGTACATCTCAGCCTCTATTTCGAATTTCATCGAATTTAATTTTAGTCTTGACACTGCATTTCTTGTAAATCCCCAATAACCTGAACACAGGTCATTTATTGTTATGCCATACATACCAGTAGCCATCCAAGTCAGTATGTGATTTCCAAAGTAATTTAGTCGAGTCATAGCATCAGGGTTAATATCGCCATTGAGTCTGTCACCTATCACTACATCATAAGTTGAAAGTTTATCTAGAAAACTTGGTATTTCTCTAGCATCATACGTTCCATCGGAATCTAGCATCACCAATACATCATTATCTGATTCTAAGAATTTAGTAAACCCAAGACGCATAGCAGCGCCTTTACCCTTTCCTTGTTGGGGTATGAAATGAAATTTATTTTCTTGAGATACTGTTTTGGTTTCATCACTGCTACCTCCATCGATAACCCAAACATGAGAATTCCATCCCATTTCTTTCATTTTTTCATGAGGTATGTTCTTTGCTACTTCCTCTAGGCCCTTGGCTTCATCCAAGGTTGGAAGCATGATTACAACAGTCCTCATTGATTGTCAAAACAAGTTGCTATTTTTGATGGCTTCTATGATTCTTAGTCGATTTATGTTATTTCTAGCCAATGAAGCCTAATCCCACTGGTATCTAAGATTCTGTCACCTCTGCCAGATAATCCTGTAGGATTAAACCAATTATCTGGCTTTGAATCATCATCCCAATCAAATGCAAATGTCATATTTTCTGCAGTATAATCCATTGTCCAACATTGTTGATTCCATCCCGAGGAAGTATCTACTTCAATAACTTGAAGTCCTGAATAAGAGATGATTAAGTCATCTATATCTCCAATCGCTTCGTAAACTAGACATGTTGTTGCATTTTGAATTGGTTCGCCAGTGTGAATAAAACTAATCTCCGAATCAGTGCCTTGTTCGATAAATGCTCGACGGTCTGAAAGATTTTCTAGAGTTCTGAAGCGATGCTCATTCCAAGGTTCAATTCTCATTTCACAACCATCTTTACAACTTTGCTCATCAACAACAGAGAATTTAGAAACTTCGGCATCTTTTAATGATGTAAATTGCCATAATTTACTACCTCTAATGTTCTCTATTTCAATCCAATATGGTGACATTGCAAATGTCCATCCCATAGTCCCAATAGGTGATGTTATGGCATAATTAACTCCTAATTCCTTGATCGCATTAGTATTGTCTAACATGATTGCAGTTGTTACTTGGGAGTGAATACTAGAATCTATCTGGAGTAAGCCTAAGGTCGGAATACTCGTCAATTTAACATTTGAAGGAGGGTCATATACATGACCCCAGTGAGCATTTTCTGAATAGACAATACTACCATCGGGTAAGGAAGATAATTTCTCTCGAATTTCTAAGTCACCTTTAGTAACAGGCCTTAGTTCTTCATGCTCGGAAATTTCCCAAACTATGGCATTAGCAAATACCACTCCAAGTAGGACAAAGATTGTCATCACAGTAGAGACTTTTTGAGGTATGGTTGGGTCCCATCCAATACTCATCAAACCACGTTTTTCTTCGAGTGAAGTCAGACCGGTTGTGGGACTCCACCAAAGTGCTAGAAGGGCTGCAAGTGGCACATGGAAGGCGTGAATCCCCATTGAATAGAGAGTGTAAGAGAGTAGTGAAAGTACCGGAATACTCTCTAAGCCGGCAATCAAATGAATCGAGGTTAATATCCAAAGACCAGCGAACCAAGTAATCAATAATCGTCCTTCAACAGTTGAACGTAATTTCCATCCAGCAATTCCACCCATTACAAGTAGAATTGCATTGAAAGTAAAAAGAGGACGACCACCTTGCCATCCATATTCAGCAAATACCGCAGAATCCAGCATTCTAGGAGCTAATAACAGAACGGATATAGCACCAGCAATGGTTAGAAGAATAGAGCATGTAAGCAATAATTTTTGCATATTTTCGCTATGCTTTTTATTCAAACTGATGCCGATAAAGATGTGTGCTGCCATAAGCATTCCAAGATATATCGCTCCTGTAGGATGGATCAAAGCAACGCATATCACCGCAACAATAAATCCTCTAGTATGGTGAGAACCTCTAGTTGAAGATGGTCTTAGTAAGACCAGTAGTCCAATTACAAGCCCTAGTTGACTTGCCACAGTAGGATATCCTGAATCATAGGCTTTGGCAAATAATCCAAATCCAAGAGATAGGGCAAGTAGCCCATGTGCTCCACTGCCATGATGGTCTAGTGCTCCAGCTAATCCGATAAGAATTACAACTAAACTATAGTGGCCTAATTCAAAGACAGCTCTACCTGCCTCCAGTTCTAATATCTCTTGAATCCATGCAGATAGTGCAGGAAATGCTGGGGGATATGTCCAAAAACCCTCATTGGTACCTGAAAGTGATAAATCTCCTACAGAAGATAATTGTCCTGAAAGCATGGAGAAACCAATCCAATCCACGCCAAATGGTAACTCTTGGAAAAAGGGAAGTAAAAATACTCCAACTACAGTTATTGAGCCAATTGCAAATAATAACGGGGAACGTCTACTTTGAAACCATTGTTGTGCGCCCGCTTCTTCGGTAATTTCTTGGTCTTCTGATTCTAATATTTGACCATGCATTACAGCCTCTAATTTCTGCCAAGGGGTGAGTTTTTTTTCAATATTAATTCTTCTTTTGATATGAGCCAAAGATAGAGTGTTGAGCAGTAATATCATAGCACTCATGAGCATTGTAGTCCATAGTCCAGAAAGTACCAAGAGTCCTGAAATACCATAGATCAAAAGTAATCCCAGTGCAGGACTTAGCAATATTTTCCTCCATAAATCTGCACTTCCGTCCAGTACTTTACACAAGGCATATCCCGGCATACAACTCACAAGTAGGATTAGCATACTCGTAAGAATCATGGCTAAACCCTAACGCCCTTAGGTCTTGATTGTTCGGCTAAGAATCAAAAGAAAACACCCATTCATCGCGTCATGGTCGCAGAGGCAGAGGGGTTTCATTCTGTGATTCATTTACCTGATGAGTATTGGGTTTTTGACTTCACACGCGGAGAAGATAAAACGTGGGTTTGCCCTTATGAATATCAAATTGGTAGATATGATGAATATCGACCAGGGATGTATACGACTGAATTATTTGGTGGAATCAGAGATGTTCACATCGGCTTAGATATTGGAGCACCGGCTGAAACACCAGTTTACGCATTTTTTGATGGAGTCATACATAGTTTTGGTAATAACTCCGAAGAAGGTTCATACGGGCCGACAATAATTACAGAACACTATGTTTCTCTTCCAGAGGAGGTAGGTTCAGATGTATTTGGTCCAAAGAGAAAAATTTGGGCTTTACATGGTCACCTTTCCATGGATAGCATCGAAAACCTCGAGATAGGTTCACCGTTCAAGGCAGGCCAAATTATCGCAAAAGTAGGCAGTGAGGATGTTAATGGAGGATGGCCACCACATGTTCATTTCCAATTATCTCTTGTCGAGCCAGAAACTCATGATATGCCAGGAGTAGTAGAACAAGAAAATCGAGAATCAGCACTGAAAATTTATCCAGACCCTAGGCTTGTACTTGGTTCACTGTACTGAGTAAACTAGTCCTTTGCATTAAGGAAATCTTTCAATGCTGAGATAGGTCCAATTGCAGCAGGGTCTTTTCCATGCAATAGTGCCAAAGCAATAGACAACCAGTCCATTACAATACAAAGATGCAATAGCGATTCTAGCAATGTATCCCCTTCACCTTGCATCTTCCAAGCGAAGTCTGTAGTTGTATGAGCAATCATCCAATCGATACGATGAGATACACGCTTATGCATTCCTTTCCACGTCAAGAATAACAATACCTGTTGGTCGGATGCAGGGTCTTTATCTCCACCAACCCCGCCCCAAGCCACACTTTCATTGTGATTCATTTCTGGGATTACACCGATTCTTGTGAATCGTGCTGAATTTTCATTTAATTGATTCTTGAAACGATTTAACGCTGGCATCAATTCAGTCGGGCCTACAATTGCAATAGGTCTAGATTCCATATGTGATGCAAGTTCGACTAGGTCTCCAGTTGGGTCGTTTAGAATATCGAACCCTTCGCATGCGATTTGTAATCTTTCTAGCATCTCTAAATCGCTATTTTCATCAGGCATTTCAATAACTCCAAGGTGCCTCAACAACCCTAACTGTCTACTGAAAATATGACCAAATGCAGAACGTGGAGGTTGCCCACCTACCGAGGGAATAAGATGGCATCGAGTATATATTTCAGGCATTCCAGCTAGCATTCCTCCAGTAGAAATCACTACAACAGTCGCTCCAGAGTCCAATGCGATTTGACTTGCAGAAAGAGCTTCTTCAGTATTTCCACTATGTGATGTTGCTATGACCAGCCAAGATTCATTCCACCATGATGGCATAGTATAATCTCGCTGAATATGGACTGGAAGGTTACCACTTAGATTGGTTAATGCTGACAAGAAGTCACCTCCAGCAGCCGAACCACCCATTCCTAAACAGATGATACCATTCCATTTTTGCTTTGCAATTTCTTCAATCCATGGGAATCGTTCGAGATTTACATGTTCTAATCCCTTTTGTAAATCATTAACAAATGCACGAGTAAAACCTATCATGTCCTCACTATCAAGGATTTTTGCTAATTCTAATATGTCGGGTTTTGAATCATTATCATCATTCATACTTTTTCCTCCACCGTATTATCATCCAAGCCTAAGTATTGTAGAGCCATCCATTCACCTTCAATACGAGATAATCTAATTTGCTTATCTCCCTTGTGATCCCAAGGAAGGCGAACCGATGCCATAATCCATGACTGTGGGTCAAGGAATTCACCGACTGAGGAATCTTGGGTAATCAAATCTACAACTACGTGTTCAGACATGCGCGAAACCACATTAGCAGATTCTAGGTCTCTCCAAGAAGCCCCAGTTCTTTCTTGCCGGTCAATACGCTCAACAATCGCTCCATCCTTAGTCCAAGTTGAAGGTCTCCAGAAATTATCTCTCCATCGTATGACATCTCCAAGGTCATATCCTGGTTTTCTGTATAGCATAGTTAGCCTGGTTACGTCAACTCCATCCTTACGACCAACAGTAGAATTGGTTTCTACGGTTTGTCCACCGTATTCTTTGACTAAATGACGACCCCAAGACCTTGCTAATCCCTTACTTCCCAAGACTACATCATATCCTCCAGTGACCTGTCCTTCACTTGTGATGAAGAACATGGGGTCATCTGATAGAGATTCTAAAACATCATCCAGTGTTGCTCTAAGTTTCACATATTCTTCCTCGGAAAGTTTTCTACCGCTTGAACGAAGTTGAACGGTTGCTTCAAAATAATTCCCCGCCCTTCGAGTACATGTCAAGCAAACTCCATTTGCCATTCTTGCTCTCATCGTGTGTTCTTCTTTGAATAATAAGTCTTCAATTACTCCTTCTAGTTGTAGATAGATCAAAGTGTGTCTGTCAGAAATAGTTCTGGTTTCCATAGCCAATTGTACATCTTCTGCACCTTCATGGAATTTTAGATGTCTTTGAACTAATTCATCCCAAATATCAGCCTCATCTAAGTGAACCCACTTCCCTTGAATTTCGACTATACCGCACCTAGCACATCTAACCCAAGGAACATTTTCAGGAACTTCGGCGAGATGTATTCTTTTTCTTAAACATCCCTCGCACATTCGTTCTCCAAAAAGAGGCGGTGGCGAGCCACAAACCAAACAAAAATCATCTCCAAGATTCGAAGACATTTGACTCACCATGACGCGGGAGTAAAACCTTTGACTTGAACCTGTGGCTTACTTTTTGTCGGTATCATTGACTTCTGAAGTAATTATGTCGGATTCAAAATCATCCAACCCAAGACTATCTTCTAGTGCTTTGATACGCGATTGAAGATTTCTACTTCTGGTCACAACTGTCCAAGTCCATACACCTAGACCTAGAATCATACCCAAATATGCGATCGCTAAATATGTCATTCCTTCCATTTTAAATCCGTCCATCTACTTTGTTTTGTAGCCTCTCCAATCTTTGTTCATACTCGGTAATCCGAGCAGACATAACCATGTGGCCAGCAATTAGAATAGTAAATGAAATAGCACCGAGAAGTAGAACTAGACCCATGTCTGAAGATAGAGAACTTTCTTCACCGCCACCAATAACAGGGCCAGGATGACGAATTTGCCAAACTCTTGTTGCGATATAGGTTATTGGTACTAGTACGAACCCATATAATCCAAAGGTCGAAAAAGTATCTCTTGATTCAATGCCATCAGGCTGACTCTGTCTGCCAAGAACTAAGAATAGAGCGAGTAATGTGAGTAGCCCAAACGTGTTTAATCTTACATCTGTCCAATCCCATGGTGTGCCCCATTCAGCAGCACCCCATACGCAACCAGACCAAACAGCCATCAAACCACAAGCAAGACTTGCTTCAGACCCAGCAACATGCAATCTCCAACCAAATGCACTTCTCTTGAATACCCATAGTGCCGAACCCAAAAATAGTACACTAAAGGCTATGAAAGCAGCCCATGCTGCAGGCACGTGCCAATAGAATATTCTTTGAGCGGCTGGAGAAGCGAAGGCATCGATAGAAACACTAGGCGCCCACTGTAATGCAAGAAATAATGTGAGCATTATGCCAGTAAATCCAGAAGCGAGTAAAACTTCACCATGGCGCACTCGCATGTACTTTCGTCTATGGCATACTTTTTGAACTTGCACCTTCGATAAATTATCAAATTCAAAGTGTCACACAGTATTCAACAACCATTGCCCATGGAAGGATGAGTATTGGAGTTAATAGTCGAATAAATACTGCATTTGTTCTGGCTAGTCTTATTGTACTCAATTCTAAGAATCGCAGGCAGAATGTAGTTGTAAAACCAATAAATCCGCCAATCAATACAATCCTCCAGTCAAATGTTTGCAAAAATATCTGCATGGAAAATATAGTTAGAATAATGCCACTTAGAAAAGATTCAATGTTGGAATTAGGAATTGAATGGACTTGAGCCCTCCACCAATCAATTGCTCTTTGTTCCTTAAGCATTGAAGTTACAGAATCTCCAACCAGTCCAATTGTGAATGCAGGTGCGAGTACAAAACCCATCAACAAAACTTGTTGGTCATCAATTGACAGGGGTTCTACAAGTGCTAGTAATGTCCCGATGACAATCAGTGATGCCAGCCAATTTCTTTGAATTGAGACCAATGTTGATGCATTATATTTCCATCCCATCTTAGTGGTTAGAAACGAATTATTTACTCGATTACCAATATGTTTCCAAGATTCACATGATTCAGGCTCATTCTTTGTTTCTTTCTTGAGGTCATGTAGTGATGTGGCACAATCAAATAATCGCTCATCATGAGTTGCAATTAATATTCCATGCCCAGCACTTCTCAACTGATTGATGTGAGTCTTTAGAACATCGATTGAAGAATCATCAAGACCTGAATCCGGTTCATCGAGTAAAATTAATCTCGGTTTTTCACTCAACATCGCAGGAATCAATCCCGAAATTACTGAAACCTTACGCTGTTGGCCTCCAGATAGGTGAGCGATTTTATCGTGGCGGCGATGAGATAGGCCATAATTCTCCAAGATCGGGGTCAAATCACAACTAGATTGAGATATTGCGCATACTGTTTCGAGATGTTGTTGAATTGTTTGGCTAGGTACAAGGCCATTCGATTGAAGGGTTAAGCCAAATGGGAATTTAGGAGTTTTTCTTCTACCTTCATGGTCATGAACCATACTTAGGTGATGGCGTACTTCTCCTTTCTCCATGGGAAGTAGTCTGGCAGATGCTTCGATAACAGTTGATTTCCCTGAGCCATTTTCACCATGTAAAATGGTGCACTGTCCACCCTTAAGTGAGAGATTAAAATTTGATAGGACAATGTCGATACCTCGGCGTATTGTGACTCCTTCGAGTTCAAGCAGGGTATCTGCCATGTATTGCCGACGAGAGTTATGGCCATGAATGCTTGCCCAACGCTCAATATTTGCGGTAGTTCAAAAGTGAAAGCCCCAAAGCATGGTCATGGCCGCACAATTCCACTCATTCGGAGGAGTTGAGTGGGGTCTTTTTGTGGTGTGGATTGGGGTCATAATTTGGCCCTTGATTTACTCGGTAAGAAATAAAACATCGATCGCTTTATCGATAACAGTAGGTCTTTTACTTGGTTATTTAGTCCAAGTATTCTGGACATTATTTGCTAACCAAGGTTGGGTCGATGTTTGGCTATGGAATGACCTTTGGATGATACCTGCAAGAGCTGGAGAACCATCGGGATGGATTACCTTTTTCTCAGCAGGTTTTCTACACAGTCAATTTGATGCAACGCATGTATTAGGCAATATTTTGGTAATTTCATTGGTCGGAATTCCATTAGAGCAGAGGCTGGGAATGAAACGATTTGCAGCAATTTATCTGATTGGTTTGTTCGGTGGTTCTTTCGCTTGGTTCTTATTCAATATAGATTCTACAACTCCTGCTTTGGGCGCCTCAGGTGCTGCATTTGGATTATTTGGGGCTTATCTTGCAGGTTGGCCCAAGGATGAAATACCGTTTCCTTTGATTTTAATTAGGAAGTGGCCGGTCATTTATCTCGCTCTTTTTTACTTCGCAATAGAGGTATTTAGAGCATATTCTAGTTATGGTTTGTCTAGGCCGAGTGATGTTGCCCATATGGCGCACTTAGGCGGCTTTATTCTCTGTTATGTTATGCTACCTCTAATCGCTAAAGGAGGACCAACTCCGCTCGGTGTTGAAGATGGAGGCCCTTCTTCATCGCCTGAAGTATTTGCTAAGCAGAGGCGAATGAAGAAATCGATGAAAAAATTAGATGCTGTAGAAGACCCTTGGTCATCGAGAGGTTTCGAGATTCCAAAGAGTCTTAGAGAGGCTATGAAAAGCCTTTTGGATTCAAGCGATGAGCCAGAAACTCGCATTGCTTGGATGGAACATATCGCTGATAGAGCAACTTGTCCAGTGTGTGAAAATAAAATAGGCGTCATCGAACGTTTTGATGGCCCTCACATGCAATGTTCTAGTGAACCAGAGCATTTTAACTGGCCATAAAATCAAATATTCTCCCAAGCCCCTAAAGGGGCTGGGGAGTGAACATTCAAAGGATACCCTCAAAGCATGAACCATGCTCCACGCAATGGGGAAGGAAATGAGTCGCACACTTAATGGCGCGAAAATGCAACGTACTGCATTGCTAATCGTGATGATTTTTTTGGTTTCTGATATGTCCTCATTTGGCGTTAATGCTAATTCCAATGACCAAGTTCTAGAAGTGACTCAAAACACGCACTCAAGCCCAATTTTGATTGAAGGTTTACCTCCTTTGATGTGTGGTGAAGACCTCTGTGAAAGGCCTCTTAGAACAGATTTAAGAACAACACAACCAGCCTCGGAGGAGAATGAATGGTGGCTTTCTTATGGTCCAGATTTAGATTGGAATGGAATGGACGATCGATTGCAGAGAGTTTTGGCAGGCCAAGATTCAATTTCTCCAACATCCATAATCGGTGAAGATGGAAGGAAAACAGTAGCTATTGTTGTTGACTATGCATGGCACCCAGGGCAAGTTGAAGCGGATGAATTAGAACAAGTTCTTAGGAGTCACTCATGGATTGGTCAAGAAAATGATGCTTGGTTTCAAACCCTTGATAGTGTTGATTCGATAGTGATTGACAAAGTACCAGTTAGCGCTTTGATGGATATTTATCATCTAGAAGGAGTAGTTGTTATCGAGATGCAGAATGTTATGATTCCTTTCAATAATATTGCTTCCAAGGCCACTAGGTCTTATCCTTCCGATGTTTATTCCGCTTCGGCGTATGAACGTGATTATACAGGTGACGGCGTAGTAATTGCAATATTGGATACGGGAGTGGATAATGAACATCGTTCACTAAATGATTTTGATGATGTTGATGATGAGCCGAATGTTGACAATCCTACTTCATATGACGACCATAAATGGGTTGGAGGATATGATGCAACATCTACAGCATCTAATCCTGATGGAACCCAAGACCCAGATGATGGACAAGGCCATGGAACTCACGTTGCAGGCTCAGCATTGGGGACAGGTGATTCCTCGAGAGTACATACTGGAACTGCACCAGGTGCTTACCTTGTAGATATCAAAGTTTTAACAGATGCTGGTGGCACAAATTCGCAATATTCTCTAAATGGGATTCAATGGATGATAAATAATGCAAATAAGGACTGGGGGCACAATTCTTCAGTTGATGGAATTCAAATAGGCTCAATGTCATTTGGTTCAGTATCTTCACCTCTTAATCCGGGAGATGAAGGGGACAATGGAACAGGAACAGAAGCAAGATTGGTCAATAATGCAACAATTGACCAAAATATAGTTTGTGTAATTGCCATGGGTAATGATGGTTCCAAGAGAGTTCCTTCTCCGGCGAGCGCTGATTATGGATTATCGGTTGCAGCGGCAAGTGACTTTGGTACTATTAATCGTACAGATGATGGAATAGCCAGTTACTCAAACTTCGGACCACGTCTAAGCGATGGTGACGATGATGATTGGGATGAACTAAAACCCGATATCGCCTCATTTGGTTCAAACATAATCTCTGCAACAGCGGCTACTGGCACTTCGATACCTGGAGCACCTAGGCCTGAAGCGGACTCGGATTATGATGAGAAAGATGGAACTAGTATGGCAACTCCTATCGCATCAGGAGTGGTTGCAACTGTTATTGAAGCAAACCCATCATTAGATGCTTTAGAAATTAGAGATATAATTCGTAATTCTTCAGAGATTCAACAAGACAAAGCATCTGAAACATCTGTTTCAAATCGATGGAATGATAAATGGGGCTTCGGATTAATCGATGCATCTTGCGCAATAGATATGGCGCTCAACAAACCATGTACGCCACTGGAAGGAGGCGTTATAGCCCCTCCTCCAACAGGAAATGGTTCTGGTGACCACGTAGATATCTCTCAGCCAACCAATGGTTCATGGTGGATGGAAGGTAGTAGAGTGACCATCTCTGGGACAACAGATGTACCAGAAGGTATCGAGTATGACCAAATTCAAATTAATATTATTCAACATCTTGAATCTGGCAATACCAAGGAACTCAAACCATGGACTATTGCCGGAGGGGATATTGATCAGTGGTCTCTTGACGTGACAATTAAATCTGATTGGATAGAATTGGATGAGGATTATGTCCTTGTGAGCGTTAGA
>MDTB01157688.1_pt1 | contig 17542 bp, 15 predicted proteins | sample 811161 | NCBI WGS metagenome assembly MDTB01 (sample SAMN05326650, study PRJNA326480) | marine metagenome | isolation source: seawater | place: Mediterranean Sea | collected 2009
GCGAAAATAAGGTCTGGCAAACAGGATATTCATATCGCTGGTACACATCTTCAGGCCGGGGCCTCCCCAGCAGCAAAAGGTGTACGAAAGTCTCAGCTCACAGAGCTTACGAATGCCGTCAATTTGATTACAGACTCATCGATTGTGATTTTTGCTGGAGATTTTAATATAGCGCCCGATGAAAAATTGTTTGCATATTTGAGTAATAGCTTGCAGGTAGAGCTGCCCAATTTGGCGCCACCCTTGTATACAACTGCAAATTTTGCGGACCAAGATTTATTTCCAGCAGAAGGCGAACCGGTATGGATTGATTATGTTTTTTTAAAAACAACAGCAAGGGCCAAACAAAAAAGCACTTGGATTGAGCGCATTTTTTCAAAAAATTGGGATCGTTTGTCAGACCATGATATGATCTATTCTGTTTTTGAAATGAAAAGAAATAACAACGAATTATACGACTGATGCAACTTTTAGGTGTAAATATGAGTCTTTTAAATGTGAGCTATGGATGAATTATCATTGATACATGGTTGTATTGAAGGTAATCAAAGGGCTCAGCGAAAGTTATTTGATAGTTTTTCGCCTAAGTTTTTTGCGGTTTGTTTGCGTTATATGAAGAACAATGACGAAGCAGAAGACGTACTTCAGGATGCAATGATTAAAGTTTTTTCAAAGCTTCCAGAGTATAGCAAAAAAGGCTCTTTCGAAGGGTGGATGAGAAGGATTGTTGTCAATACCTGTCTAGACCAAATTCGAAAAAATCAAAAGCTTAAATTCGATGCTCCACTTGAGCAAGAAGAGTATAAGCTTTCGACAAATGCCTATATATTTGAAAAGTTATCAGCAGACGAGTTGATTAAAGAAATACAAGAAATGCCTCCTGGGTATAGAGTTGTGTTCAACATGTTTGCAATAGAAGGCTTTTCGCATCAAGAAATAGCTGAGCACTTGGGCGTAGCAGAAAGCACCTCAAAGTCTCAATATTTAAGGGCGAGGGCATATTTAAAAGAAAGAATATTAAAAATAGATGAGCGATAAAGATCCTATAAAAGATTTGTTCAGAGACAAGCTTCAGTCTCACGAGGTCATGCCGAGTAAAGCGGTATGGTCAAGTGTTTCTAGCTCTCTTGGGCACTCTGCGGCTTCTGCGGCTGGTGTCGGTTCTGCTTCGTTTTTAAAGGTTGCGGCGATTGCTGTAGGTGTATCTGCAGTTGGTGTTGCAGGGTTTATGTTTTTGTCCTCCGATGATTCTGAACCTAAAAAAGTTATTGAAAAAACCGTTTTACAAGAAAAGGATTTAGATGAGTCTATTTCTTCTGAAACCACAGATTCTGATGTTCAGGAAAGTGCATCTCCAGAAATAATGCTTTCCCAATCAGAATCGCTTTCATCAGAAAAGGTAATTTCTAATGAAAGTATTCAGGATCCTCAACCTGAAATGATTACCACAAACGAAAGCTTGCCTGTGTCAACTCCTTCTGAAAGCCAAGCAAATAACTTAATTGTAGAAGAGCCGAATGTTGATGTTCTTCCTGAAGAAAACCTTGTGTCTCCCCAAGTTCCTGTTAATGTTCCTGTTGCGCCTGTCGTTGATGAAACTCAAGTCATCACAGCAACTAGCGACGCAACTCCGCAAGATGTGTCTTCTGAAGAAACCCCTGTCGAAGTTGAGGAATCTGAGATGGTACTCGACAAACCGATTGTATTACCAAATATCTTTACACCGAATGGAGACCGTGTGAATGACGTATTTGAGATTGAAATGGGAGATAAGCTAGAATTTCAGATTATCATTCTGAATCAACAAAATCAAACGGTCTTTAAATCTGCAGATCCTGATTTCAAATGGGACGGGACTATGCTAAATGGAGAGCCTGCACCGTCAGGTACATATCTTTACTACTTCTCTGCAAAAGATGAAAATGGTAAAGATGTTACTGAGTCCTCGTTGTTAACGATTCAACGTTAGGTTAAAGGGACTTGCTTCCGTATCAATCTTTTTAATGCCCACAAAATAAACGTATATACCAATGATCATTAAGACGTGCGATAAATCCCCTTTGTCAAACCACTGAAATAGATTTATTTTCATTAGAAATATTGCTGCACTTGGCAGCATCACAAAGACGCCGATAAGTAGCCATTTAAATCCAACTTGGGTTTTGATGTTTGCCGCGCTAATGACACTTACTGAGATGAATACTCCGATTAATGTGTTAATGGCGATAGGCAGAAAGCCAATCGTATGATTTTTGTCAAATGCGGGTGATGAAATAACGGTGATGACCAATAGAAAAACAGTGATCATTTTAAAAAAAGCAATTTTTCCAAGGATATTATTTTTATTATATTGCTCATAAGATTTAATCATGGCTTTCTCAATAAAATAAGTGCTAAGGATTGCTGAAATCCAGGTAGGAAATTTACCTTGAGGTCCGAAATAATGAAACAACCCGTGTCCCATTGAACCGAGTATTGAACCAAAAGCAAAGGTTAAGAAAAAGTAGTACCAATACTTTAAAAAGCCACTGGATCTTCTTGTCGAATATAGTTTTTTTGCAATATAAAAGCTGGCAAGTGCCATGATGAAGTCAGAGATAACTGCATTAGGCTCAAGTATAACAAGACCGTTTAGGTCTATACGTATTTTCGTAAAATCCTCACCAATCAACATAGCCGGCAAATTTAATTCTTTAAAAATGAATGGACAAAGAATTGAACCCTTTTTGACATAATAATAAAGCGTTCCTTTTCACTATATTTATTCCTTAAATACAATGCGGTATTTGAGTTTTTTACTTTCGGTTGAAATTTAGACAATGACAACATTATGAGGAGACCAAATAATTTGGAAAAAGGAGATTTGATTTACATCGTTTCTCCGGCTAAAAGTATAGATCAAGCGTCGGTTGAGTTTGCAAAACAGCTTATTGAGTCATGGGGTTTTATCGCCGAGTGCGCAGCCCATTCTTTAGGGGAGTACAATTATTTTTCAGGCAATGATACTGATCGCACTTCGGATTTTCAATTAGCCATTGATCATCAAGAAGCAAAAGCTATATTATGTGCGCGTGGAGGTTATGGATGTGTAAGGATTGTTGATGAATTAAATTGGAGCAATTTTGAGCAGTTTCCTAAATGGATCATAGGCTTCAGTGATATTACGGTACTGCATCATAGAGCCCAAAGACTATCAGTTATGAGCATGCATGCTACCATGCCCCTCAATTTTAGCGTTAACTCGAAGCAAGCTTTGGAAACATTTCGTGCTGCTTTAACGGGAGAATCTTTTTCAATTTCAGTTCCTGTGTCTTCATTGAATAAATTAGGAATAGCACGTGGCCGTCTTGTAGGAGGTAATCTTAGTATCATTTATAGCCTCATAGGAACAACTGATGCTTATGACTTCAAGGATTCAATTTTATTTATAGAAGACCTATCCGAGCAGCTTTACCATATCGATCGTATGCTTTTTGCACTAAAAAAGGCAGGAGTTTTTGAGGAAATAAAAGCTTTGGTGATAGGTGGCATGACCGACCTTAAAGATACAAACCCTTCATTTGGAATGACATACGAAGATTCTATCCTCGAAAAGGTAAAAGAGAATAATTTACCCGTTTGCTTTAATTTTCCATCGGGACACATTGAGGACAATAGAGCAATGATTATTGGCGCGATGGTAGAACTTGAGGTGAATGAACAAGGCGCAAAGCTTTGTTATATATAATTGTTCTAAATAAGAACCTTTTTTGTAGAGTGTTGTTGAATAGAAGTAACTTTACAGCGTTTTAAAAGTACGATATATATGAGTAATTCTGCATTTATAAAATCATCTATCGCGAAAAAGTATTGGATGGCGCTTACGGGGCTGTTTTTGTGTTTGTTTCTTGTGGGGCATTTATTAGGGAATTTGCAGCTTATCTTTTCATCGGGTGAAGAAGGAAGAAGAGTATTTAATGAATACGCCTACTTTATGACGCACAATCCAGCCGTTAAAATACTGTCATATTTAACCTATTTCTCCATTTTGTTTCATGCAGCGGATGGAATTGCACTACTCATCCAAAATAAAAAAGCGCGCCCAGTGAACTATGCGTATTCTAAGCCTTCTGCAAATTCTTCTTGGACTTCAAGATATATGGCGCTCCTAGGAACATTAGTTCTTGTTTTTATTGCAACACACATGTCCAATTTTTGGTGGAAAATGAAATATACAGAGGAGATTCCACTTCACAGCTATTATTCAAGTATGGCACAAGACACGGTTTATTTGACGCAAAAAGGACAATCAATAAGCGTTGCTCAAGTTAATCTTGTTGGCTCTACAGAGGGTACACAGCTTATCATGAAGGCTGAAAAAGTGAATGCGCTTATTGAGTCCAATTTTAGTAACCAGATCAATGCAAATACTTTAGAGCCATCTCAGATTGCAGAATTAGAGTTAGCGAAAAAGAAGCAATTACTTAAAAAAGATGAGGTGTTGGGAGAAGGTTATAAAGACCTTCACACAGTGGTTCTTCAATATTTTAGTAAAGCAAATATATCAGAGTCGGGCATTCCTGTGGGACTTTTAGGAACGCTCTTTTACGTATTTTCTATGTCTGTTTTAGCTTTTCATTTGTGGCATGGATTTGCCTCTGCCTTTCAATCTTTAGGACTCAACCATCCTCAATTTACCCCGATTATTAAATTATTTGGTCAGGGGTTCTCTGTAGTCGTTCCTCTTATGTTTGCAATTATACCCTTGTTTTTATATTTAATAAGTTAGAAAACCATGTCAAGTTTAGATTCTAAAATTCCTTCAGGCCCTATTGAGAAAAAGTGGACAGACCACAAGAACCGTATGAAACTCGTGGCTCCTAACAACAGGCCGAAAATTGACGTTATTGTTATTGGAACTGGTTTGGCTGGGGCTTCAGCCTCTGCCTCTCTCGGTGAAATGGGATACAATGTAAAGACTTTTTGTTTTCAGGATTCTCCTAGAAGAGCGCATTCAATTGCGGCTCAGGGAGGTATTAATGCCGCGAAAAATTATCAAAATGATGGAGATAGCATCTATCGTTTATTCTACGATACAATCAAAGGAGGTGACTATCGATCTCGCGAAGCAAACGTTTATCGTTTGGCTGAGGTGTCTGCGAATATCATTGACCAATGTGTTGCACAAGGTGTTCCTTTTGCACGCGAATATGGAGGTCTACTAGATAACCGATCTTTTGGAGGTGTTCAAGTAAGAAGAACTTTTTACGCGGCGGGCCAAACGGGCCAGCAACTGCTTCTCGGGGCATACTCTGCGCTCTCAAGACAGATTGGTCTAGGTAGAGTGAAAATGTACAATAGACATGAAATGATGGATATTGTAAAAGTTGATGGAAAGGCTCGGGGAATTATCGCAAGGAACTTGGTTTCAGGAGAAATTGAAAGACATTCCGCTCATGCCGTAGTTATTGCCTCTGGAGGTTATGGAAATGTTTATTTCCTTTCTACCAATGCTATGGGAAGCAATGTTTCTGCCGCCTGGAAGATTCATAAACGCGGGGCGCACTTTGCAAACCCTTGTTATGTGCAAATTCATCCCACCTGCATTCCTGTGCATGGTACCAATCAGTCAAAATTGACGCTTATGTCTGAGTCGCTGAGAAATTCGGGTCGTATTTGGGTTCCAAAGCGAAAAGAAGATGCTGAAGCCATACGTCAAGGAAAATTAAAGCCAACTGAAATTGCGGAAGAAAATAGAGACTATTATTTAGAACGAAGGTATCCTGCCTTTGGGAACTTAGTCCCTAGAGATGTCGCTTCGAGAGCGGCAAAAGAAAGATGTGACGATGGCTATGGTATTGAAGCGAACGACACAAACGAAGGTGTATATCTTGACTTCGCCTCTGAAATAAGAAGTAAAGGAAAACAGGTAGCCTACGCCAAAGGAGACCACAATCCAAATGATGAAAAGATCATCAAGCTAGGTAAAGAATGGGTAGAAGAAAAATATGGAAACCTCTTTAAGATGTACCAGCAGATTACAGATGAGAATCCATATGAAACACCGATGAAAATATACCCAGCTGTGCATTATACGATGGGAGGAGTTTGGGTAGATTATAATTTGGAAAGTACGATTCCTGGATGTTTCGTGGCAGGAGAGGCGAACTTCTCTGATCACGGAGCGAATCGTCTTGGGGCCTCTGCTTTAATGCAAGGTTTAGCCGATGGTTATTTCGTAATTCCATATACAGTGGCGAACTATTTAGCAAATGAAATTAGAACGGGCGAGATTGGTACTGATACGAAAGAATTTGAGGATGCAGAAAACGAAGTAAATGAAAATATTGCAAAACTTCTAGCTGTAAAAGGAAATCATTCTGTTGACTATTTCCATAAGAAGCTTGGGTTGATCATGTGGAATAAAGTAGGTATGAGTAGAAGTGAGGAAGGCTTAAAAACGGCGATATCCGATTTACAAGCGTTGCGAGATTCTTTTTATAATAACGTATTTATTCCCGGAGAGGCAAATGAAATGAATGCTGAACTGGAAAAAGCCCTTCGTGTTGCTGATCTTTTGGAGCTAGGCCAGCTGATGGCAAAGGATGCATTAGAAAGAAATGAATCTTGTGGAGGACATTTTAGAGAAGAATACCAGGACGAAGAAGGGGAAACCTTAAGAGACGATACGAATTTCAAATACGTTGCAGCATGGGAATATAATGGTATGGACGCAAGCAAGTCAATTCTGCATAAAGAAGAATTAGCATACGAGTCAATAAAAATTGCAGAAAGAAATTATAAGTAAATAAGAGATTATGGCATCAAAATTCATCAATATTACTTTAAAAGTTTGGAGGCAAAAAAATGCTGAAACCAAAGGGAGTTTAGAGACCTATCAATTGGATAAGGTATCTACGGATAGTTCTTTTCTTGAAATGCTAGACCAATTAAATGAACAGCTCATCCAAAATAAGAATGAACCTGTGGCTTTTGATCACGATTGTCGTGAAGGAATTTGTGGCAGCTGTTCACTTTATATTAATGGTCGTGCACATGGCCCTCAGAAACAAACTACAACATGTCAGCTGCACATGCGTAGCTTTAGTGACGGCGACACTGTTTATATTGAGCCATGGCGTTCTAAAGCGTTTCCGATCATTAAGGATTTAGTTGTGGACCGGTCAGCTTTTGACCGAATTCAGCAATCAGGAGGATTTGTATCTGTAAACACTTCCGGAAATACGATGGATGCTAATGCAATTCCTATTCCTAAGGCAGACGCCGATAGTGCTTTTGAAGCTGCTGCATGTATTGGATGCGGAGCGTGTGTTGCGAGTTGTAAAAACAGCTCTGCAATGCTATTTGTTGGCGCAAAGGTTTCACAATACTCTTTGCTTCCTCAAGGGCAAGTAGAGTCCAAAGCACGAGTTCAAAATATGGTTCGTCAGATGGATGAGGAAGGTTTTGGAAATTGTACCAATACTGGTGCATGTGAAGTGGAATGTCCGAAAGGGATATCGTTAGAGAATATCGCTAGAATGAATCGTGATTTTCTCAAGGCAAATCTAAATTCGGATAAATAGCTTTCTTATTTGAGCACATTCACAATTCCGTGAATAACCACTTTCCCGTCTGTATCTTTTGGCTTGAATTTAATGACCCAGCTGTACTGACCTTCTTGAACAGGAATCCCTTTATTAGAAGAATAGCTACCATCCCAACCCTGCGTGTGGTCAAAAGATTTCCAAATTATTTCTCCCCACCTATTATAGATAGCGATTTCATAATTGAAGGGGTCAAATCCGCTTGTGAAAACAGGTTTAAAGATTTGATTGTGTTCATCGGCATCAGGTGTAAATGAATTCGGGATATAGTATATTAGTTCTTCTTGGTAAGTAATAGGCAAAGAAACTGAATCTTGACAACCTATAGAGGAAAATGCAATTAAGGTAGCTTGATATCCCGTTTGTTGTGTGATATCATAAGTATGAACATCTTCAAATAGCGTTGAGACATCCCCATCACCGAATTCCCATAAGTAATAATCAGCGCCAACAGAGGTATTAAAAAAATAAACTTCTCCATTCCCAGGGCCAATAACACCAGGATTTGTGTAAAAAGATGCAAGGGGTTCTTCAACACATACAACATTATTAAAGCTCAATGAGGTGTCGCAGCCATTGTTGTCCACCATATTTATAGTAAGGTCGTAGCATCCTGCATCATTAAAAAAGAAAGGACTTGGATCATTTATCCCTATGCTTTCTGTTCCATTAGAAAAGTACCAGCTTGTTGCCTCTGCATTTGTATTCAGATTCGACAACTCCACAGATTCTCCTAGGCAGATTACACTGGCTTCAGTATTTAAGATTGGTAACTGAGCCGCGTTGACAATCACTAATACGGTATCTGTATTGATACATCCATTTACGTCCTCTCCCTCAACGATAAAGGAAGCATCATTACTGATATTAAAGGTAATTTCATTTGTAATATTATTTAACCATTGTGTACCATCAAACCAATTGTAGGAAACTCCTCCAGATGCCGCAAGTGTGATTTCTTCACCGAAACAAATTTGTTCGTCCAAACCAGCTGAAATAGAAGGTAAAGCATTGACAAGGACTTCTGTAGTCGCATTGCAGGTATAACCATTTTCATCTGTCGCCGTTACCTCATATAGGAATGAACCAGCATTAGCGCCTGTTATGCCGGTCATATTCTGACCGTCTCCGATTCCAGCACCTGAAAGCTCCCATTGATAGGTACAGTTACTTGATGAAACTGCAGATAGGTCAAAGCTATCATTGACACATATTGGGCTCGTATTTGACGCGGTTACTGTGCAGCTGCAAGAGGCGTCTGTTTCAGAAAGAACTTCCAACTCCGTTGTTGCTATACATGTCAAGCCATCATCATCTACTGCCGAAACCTGAATCGTCCAAATCCCTGGTGCCAATGCCGCTAAACCACTTAGGTTTTGTTCAGTCCCTAAGATATTTCCATCAACGGACCATTCATATGTTCCATTACTTACCGAAGTTGCATTCAAGTCATATGTGGCGTTATAACATATAGGACCTGAGTTTAATGCACTTATTATACAGCTGCATTGAGGATCAGTTGGCGGAATGATAATCAACTGAGTAACATCCGTGCATACAAACCCATTATCATCTACTGCGGTCACTTGAATTGGCCATGTACCAGGAGCCAATGCCGGAAGATCTGTTAGGTTTTGTCCCGTTCCGATAACATCTCCGATAATATCCCATTCATAAGTTCCATTACTCACAGCCGTAGCACTCAAATCAAATGTAGCGTTAAAGCATATAGGACCATTGTTTGATGCATCAACTGAACAACTACATTGAGGGTCGTTCTCATCCAAAACGATCACTGTGGACTGTCCGAGACCAACTGTTTCGACCCCTGTTGGTAATGTTTCTGTCACTGTCACAGTATATACCGATGTAATAGCTGGAGATACGGTTATTGATGCACTTGTTTGGTTTCCAGGACTCCACAAATAGTCTAGAGTACCGGTTGCTGCTGGTGCAGAGGCTGTCAATACTACCTCATCGCCTGGACAAATATTCGCGTCATTTACACTTACCTCAAGAGGGTTACATGTGACTCCGGCAGTACCAAAAAAGGATAACGGTAAGTTTGTGACTGATGAGCTGAAATTTGACATGTGTAGTAGGTACTGTTCTCCGGCTTGGACATTAAAAGGAGGCTCGAAGTTTGCAGCAGCAGCTCCAGGAGGAAGGGGGTTTGCTACACCTGTAAAACCTGCGGAGGGTCCATTCCAATTGCACCTTATGGGAGGTAATGTGTTGTTGGCAATTTCATCACAAGCCGTTGGCGAATAAGGCCACATAATCCAATCAAAAAAACCTGTTCCTCCGGCAGCACCAAATGAAAACTGTAATTCTCCGCTGTTGGCAATTGTAATAATCATCCACGTGCTATTCGTTTCACCTTGACCCAAAATACATCCTGCATTTCCAGAGGCAGGGTTTGTTTGTGGATTGGAAATATTATTCCCTAAAAGCTCTTCAATGCCTTGACCATTTGCGGTTAACTGAAAGTCAGCGTCCTCACAGATAAAATTCCCGAGCGCATCAACACAATCTGGAGCATTTCCGATTTGGGAAAACGTGGGAAAACTAATAAAAAAAATAAATAGAAAATGTAAATGTCCCTTCACGGCATTAAGTTAATATTAATTCAAACGAAAGGTAAAGGGATGTGGTTGCCTAGGACTTATTTAAGCCTTTGGTTTTTTTCCTTATACCAACCCTTATTGTCTTTAACCTCAATGGGAACATTCGACAAATTGTTCAGTCTTTTTTGGACCGTCATCCAATAGCAAAGTCCACCGGAGATAAGCAAGATGAAAAAGTAATTAACGAAGTTGCCAATGAATTCGAAAATCTGAAATGTCCATTGAAAAATGTCACCCAATAAGAAGAAAAAGTCTGTAGAATTCATTGTTGTTGTTTTAGAAAGTCAGCTACAAAGTAAGTAAATAAAATGGTTAAATCAAAATTCAAATTTCCCCTAATAATTCAAAGGTTTCCTTGGCAGCGTTTTGTTCTGCAACTTTCTTTGACGGACCTTTTCCCATCCCATATTCTTGCTGGTTTATTTGCACCTGAATGTTGTATTCCCATTTCCCATTTTTGTGTTCTTCCGAGAGCAGATTAAACTTTAGGTCAAGCTTTTTCCTTTGACACCAGATAAATAGCTTTGATTTAAAGTCAATTTCTTCTTCTAAGAGTTGTGTGAAATTTAGATAGCGTTTAAATATGTACTGTTCAATGACCTTCTTGGTTTTGAGGTATCCCCCATCCAAATATATTGCACCGATGAGTGCCTCAAAAGCATTTCCTTCAAGGGTTGCAATATTTATTGATCTATTATTATTGTAAAGCAATACCTCGCGGATCCCGATTTCTTCTCCCAGTTTACAAAGGTTTTTTCGGTTAACGATTTTTGATTTTAGCTTTGTTAAGGCCCCTTCGTTGCTTTCAGGGAACTTCAGGAATAAAAATTCAGCTGTTATAGAGTCTAATATAGCATCCCCTAAAAACTCTAGACGCTCATTGGAGTAGTCGCTCTCAGAGTGAGAGATAAAAGATTTGTGTGTAATCGCCTTTTGAAAATAGAAAATATTGTTTGGCCGGTAACCAAATTTACTGAGAATGAAACGAAAGAGTTTAAGTTCACCCTCTGTCTTTTTCTTTTTGAACAAAGGAAGTTTCAGAATTTAAGGAGTATGTTTTTTAACAATTATACTTGTATTGTGTCCACCAAAACCAAAAGTATTCGAGAGCGCAATGTTAACCGTCCTTTTTTCAGCTTTATTGAATGTAAAATTCAGCTTTAAATCAAGTGCTGGATCAGGAATAGTATTATTTATCGTTGGAGGGACAATGTCTTCTTTAACCGATAACACGCAGGCTATGGCTTCAATCGCCCCTGCAGCGCCTAAAAGGTGACCTGTCATTGATTTTGTGGAACTTATATTTAAGTTGTAAGCATGTTCGCCAAAAACCTCTTCAATGGCCTTTACTTCAGCTACATCGCCCAAAGGAGTCGATGTTCCATGCACATTTATATAATCTATATTTTCAGGATTGATTTCTGCATCCTCAATCGCCGCAATCATGGTGTTTTTTGCACCTAGTCCATCAGGATGTGGAGCTGTCATGTGATAGGCGTCTCCGGACATACCTCCACCAATTACTTCGGCATAAATTTTTGCACCTCTTTTAATAGCGTGCTCATATTCTTCTAAAATCAGCGCGCCTGAACCTTCGCCGAGCACAAACCCATCCCGTTCTGCGTCAAAAGGTCTTGAGGCAGTTTCTGGCGTCTCATTTCGAGTGGATAGTGCACGAAGCGCATTAAATCCACCCATTCCCATTTCGTTAACGCAGGCTTCCGAACCACCTGTTACAATTGCATCGGCCTTTCCAAGACGAATAATATTGAAGGAATCAATGATTGCATTTGTTGCAGAAGCACAAGCCGATACCGTAACATAGTTCGGCCCTCTGAGTTTGTTTTTGATTGAGATTTGACCCGCAGCCATATCTGCAATCATTTTAGGAATAAAAAAGGGGTTCAAACGCGGCGGCCCCTCACTAGCAAAATAGCTTTTGGCCTCCTCTTGAAATGTATTTAGTCCGCCAATACCAGAGCCCCATATTACACCAATACGGTCATGGTTTGGTTCTGATTCTAATATACCTGAGTCTGCCAAAGCTTCATCACTGGAAACTATTGCATACTGGGTAAATAAGTCCATTTTTCGAGCTTCTTTACGATCGATGAAATCAGTTACATTAAAACCTTTCACCTCGCAGGCGAATTGTGTTTTAAATAGTGAGGCATCGAAATGAGTAATAGGTGCAGCACCGCTTTGACCTGCAATTAGGTTTTGCCAAAATTCTGACGTTGTATTACCTATTGGGGTAAGCGCGCCAAGACCAGTAACAACTACTCGTTTTAACTCCATAAAGTCCCTTAAAAATGTATCGTACTATTTTGCGTTTTCAGTAATGTAATCAATTGCATCACCAACTGTTTGAATTCCTTCTGCTTTGTCATCTGGAATAGAGATATTGAATTGCTTTTCAAATTCCATGATTAATTCAACAGTGTCTAAGGAGTCAGCCCCTAAGTCATTTGTAAAACTTGCTTCATTTGCAACCTCACTTTCTTCAACGTTTAATTTGTCTACGATGATTGCTACAACTTTTTCTCTGATATCTGACATCTTTTAATATTTTTAATGTTTATGGTTGCAAAGAAAAACAAGATATAGCCAATTAACAACATAATCTTCAATTATTTATCAACTGAGAGGTCTTGATTAATCTAAAATGAGGGTGTAAACGCTTACCTTTACGTCTTTAAAGAATGAGTAAGATTGCGATTTTTATTTCAGGAGAAGGTTCGAATGCCTCCAAAATGCTTAGAAACTTCAGTGAAAGAGATGGTTTAGGGGTGTCCCTGGTCTATAGTTCAAGGCCTAATGAAAATTTAAAAGCCTTGTGCGCCGACTTTGGTGTAGTCTTCCAATATAGCCCATGGAATGACTCGCAGAAAACAAATTTGCTTCAGCTTTGTAAAAAAATGAGTATTGATTGGGTAGTATTGGCTGGATTTTTAAAGCTGGTACCAAAGTCCTTTATTGCCCATTTTCCAAATAAAATTATAAACATCCATCCGGCATTACTTCCGAAATTTGGAGGAAAGGGAATGTACGGAATGCATGTTCATAAGGCCGTAATTCATGCAAAAGAGCTTGAATCAGGGATTACAATCCATTATGTGAACGGCGCATACGATGAAGGTCAAATCATCAAGCAATTTAAGGTGTCAATTTCGGAAAACGAAAGCGCACAAACACTTTCAGCCAAGGTGAGAGCATTAGAGCATAAGCACTTTTCTGATACTGTTGCGGAGCTTATAAACCCGGTTAAAAACTAAGAAACTTTTCTTCCGAGTACTTCGGCAAAATGCCAACAATCTTCAAAAGAATTATAAAGTGGTGCAGGGGCAATTCTAATCACGTTTGGTTCTCTCCAATCTGCAATAATTCCCTGTTCTGTGAGAAGATCAAATTTCTTTTTTCCGTCTTTTTTTAGGATAAGAGACAATTGAGATCCTCGTTCAAAAATAGAGCTGGGTGTGATTATTTTGAGGAAATTTCCATTTTCGGCAGAAACTTTCAGGATGAGGTATTCTAGATAGGCAGTAATCAAGTCTCGTTTTGACCCAATGCGCTCCATTCGAGCTTCTTTGAATATTTGAAGAGAGGCCAAGTGCGCTGCCATACCCAGTACAGGAGCATTGCTCAATTGCCATCCCTCTGCGCCTTTAATTGGAACAAATTGATCCTCCATTAAAAAACGTTGCTCCTTATCGTGTCCCCACCAACCAGCAAACCTTTTTAGCCCTTTGTTGTCAGCATGTCTTTCGTGAACATAAATTCCAGAAACTCCGCCTGGAGAAGAATTTAAGTATTTGTATGAGCACCAGGTAGCAAAGTCGATTCCCCAGTCGTGAAGCGAGAGGTTGACATTTCCTGCCGCATGTGCTAGGTCGAATCCAACAATTGCACCTACCTCGTGGCCGGCATTTGTAATTTCTTTTAAGTCAAAGAATTGCCCTGTGTAATAATTAACACCGCCCATGAAAACGAGCGCTAGCTCATCTTTGTTTTCTTGGATGGCCTTTAAGATATCCTCATGACGAATGGTTTCTTCTCGTTCTCGAGGCCCCACTTCAATCAGGTGTTCTTTATCATAGCCATGAAATTCAAGCTGTGACATCAACGCATATTGGTCGCTCGGAAACGCTTTTTTCTCACAAAGAATTTTGGTTCTGTTCCCCTTGGGTTGGTAAAACGAAACCATTAGCAAGTGAATGTTCGTTGTAAGTGAATGAGTGACAACCGTTTCAATTGGCTTTGCACCAACTACATATGCACTAAGCTCTGTGAGCTGTTCATGGTAGCTGTACCAGGGGCGCCTTGACATAAAGTGTCCTTCGACTCCGAATTTCCCCCAATCATCAAGCTCCTCTAAAATCATTTGTCGGGTCGTGACCGGTTGAAGTCCAAGCGAGTTTCCAGTAAAGTAAATCACTTCATTTTTGTGAAAGTCTGGAAAAAGGAATTTTTTGCGGAATCCTTTTAAGGGATCTTGCTCATCCATTTTTTTTGCAAAGCTTAGGCTTGATTCGAAGGTCATACGTTCTTATTATTGCTAATTTCGTGGTGCAAATATAAGATAATGAAAACGAATGCCATGTACACTTATACACGTTCTAGTAATTTATTCGCATCTGCCAAAAAAGTTATTCCAGGGGGTGTAAATTCGCCTGTTCGGGCATTTAAGTCCGTTGGAGGAGAGCCGATATTTATTGAAAAAGCTTCAGGTGCTTATTTGTACGATGCCGATGGAAATTCATACATCGATTATATTGCTTCTTGGGGACCAATGATTTTAGGACACGCGCACGAGCAGGTAATTGATGCTTTGACAGAACGCGCTAAAAAAGGAACGTCATTTGGTATCCCAACAGCGCTTGAAACTCAAATTGCAGAACTAGCATGTTCTATGTCACCCAATGTAGACCAAATAAGATTTGTAAACTCTGGAACCGAAGCATGTATGAGTGCCGTGCGTTTGGCCAGAGGGTTTACTGGTCGAGAAAAGATTATCAAGTTTTCAGGTTGCTACCATGGCCACTCTGATGCTTTTTTAATTGAAGCGGGAAGTGGTGCCGTTACTTTTGGGAGTCCAAATAGTCCAGGTGTAACGAGCGGTACAGCAAAAGACACCTTGCTTGCGCGCTACAACGACCTAGATAATGTAGCAGAGATATTTGACGCAAATTCAGATGAGATAGCGGCTATAATAGTCGAGCCTGTTGCAGGAAATATGGGTTGTATCCCTCCTGAAAAAGGCTTTTTAGAGGGTTTAAGAAATCTTTGTGATCGAAGCGGTAGTCTTTTGATTTTCGATGAGGTCATGACTGGTTTTCGTTTGGCTCAAGGAGGCGCCCAAGAGCTTCTCGGAGTAAATGCCGACATTGCGACTTATGGAAAAGTAATTGGTGGCGGGCTGCCTGTTGGCGCTTTTGGTGCAAGAAAAGAAATTATGTCTCACCTGGCACCAGATGGACCTGTTTATCAAGCCGGCACATTGAGTGGAAATCCCTTAGCAATGTCAGCTGGTCTTGCTACTTTATCGATTCTAAATTCTAGTCCGGAGCTTTACAAGAGTCTCGAATCTAAAACACGGTATCTCAGTAATGAAATGGCTCAGATACTTAATGAAAATGGGATGCCTTATCAGCTCAATCAGCTAGGTTCAATGATGTCTCTGCATTTTACAGACGACCCCGTTGTAGATTTTCAATCTGCCAGTAAAGGAAATAATCCACTTTTCAATACTTATTTTCACGGAATGCTAAAACGAGGTGTTTATCTTCCTCCGAGTGCATTTGAGAGCTATTTCTTAAATGATGCCTTGAGTTATGAAGACCTTGCGCGCACATTGACGGCCTTCCGAGAAGTACTTAAAGAAATCTAATCTTTGAAGTTGTAGTTTCTAATGTACGCCTCATCAAATAAAGGGTATGCTAATTTTTCAGTTAAATTTGAGTACTTCACCAATAGCTTTTCTCGCTCTAAATTTTCAGTAATGTTGAACCGCGTAATTAGGTAAAAGATATTGAGAAACTCTTTATAGGATTCCGCAACTCCATTTGGGTTAAAATCATTCAAGATTTCTAGACAGCTTTTCTTACTGCCATTAGCAGAAAGATACAAAGCTTTCATCAATAAATATTGTTGTTTGTGTCTAAGCTGATATAAAAAGATTTCACTTTTTAATCGGTCAATCCTGCTCATAATAAAAGACATCGCATATTTATTTTTAGTAATCATCGCTGTGACAATGAGTTCATAGAAGTGTTCTACTTTTAAACTTGATTTAGAGATACGTTGATAAAACGAATCTAATATGAATACTGTATTTTTTGTTGCCTTTAATAATTCTTGTGAGATGATTCTACTTTTGAGAATAGGGTGAAATTCATTTTTTACGCTAAAAGTTTTGTACTTGATCGGTTTGAGATTCAAATATAAGTGCAGGTTCTCTATACATTTTGTAAACACCATAATGTCCTCCTCAAGTTTCATTTTTTTAAGACATTTTATTTGTGTTGAATAGTACCCATTTAAATGAGAGTAATCCACAAAAACAGAAAAAACCAAACTTCTATAATTTGTAACATTTAGCAACTTTATGAGTATTTTTTCCTCTACTACTTTGGTTCGAAGTAGGTTGCCAATACCATTTGCTATATTGATCGCTTCATCATAACTTATTTTATCAATTTGAAGTTGCTTCAGGGACAGTATGCCAATAACATGATCGAACCTTTTTTCTAAAATGAGCTCCCTAACAATTTTGACAAGCACACTTACCAAGTCTGAAGTTTTATTTATTTTTTTTTCTATTTCGTCAATGAAAATTCTGGTATCTGACTGATTCATGATTTCATAGATGTCATTTTGTAATTTCCATTGATTGTCATATTTGAACAATCTTGAAAAATGCATAAAATCTTTGTAGCCATTAAACCTAGAAAGAATGTCCAAGGTCAAGGCAGATGGTTTTGTTTCGTTGGCTACGACACCAAAAAACCTTCTCAAGGTATTATAGCTTATGGCTAAATCATGCTTTTCAAGAATATAGTTGGATAGCTGAATACAATGACCTAAAGAAGTCATTGTTAATCCAGAGTTTTCGATGGTTCTTTTTCTAAGCATTTCAATCATAGAAGTAAATGTACTGTTCTTGTACTATTTATGAAAATAGAAAAGGAGTATTTAGAAAAAAAGAAAATATCGAAAACAAATTGGCCCTTTGGCTCAAGACTCTTTATGACACAAAAAGTGTCGTTTTTATATTTTTTTTTCCCCGAGCGAACATTCTTTGCACCTTTTTGTTTTTAAAATGAGCAATGA
>MDTB01199226.1_pt1 | contig 17538 bp, 16 predicted proteins | sample 811161 | NCBI WGS metagenome assembly MDTB01 (sample SAMN05326650, study PRJNA326480) | marine metagenome | isolation source: seawater | place: Mediterranean Sea | collected 2009
TTATAAAAAAATTTTACATAAATTTAAAAATATTGATCAAAATATAAGTGTAAAAAATTTTAATAATTTTCCAAGTCCAGAAGGGTACTTTTACGAATATAGAAAAAAAAAAAATACAAAATATTTAATTTTAATTGGTGCTGAAGAGAATGAGCTAAATAAATATTTGCAAGATAATTTTTCATCAATTTATAATGAAAAAAATTTGTTATTTTTTATCGAAATGATTGAAATTTTTTCTATATTATTGACTCTAATATCTTTATTTATATTTTCAAATTTTCCTTTGAATTATTTTTATTTAAAAAAAAAAATTCACTCTATCGAATATACTTTCAGCGAAATACAGTTATTAAACATAATAATTAATTGCAACATATTTTTAATTTTATCTTTTTTTGTAATAAATTTAAATTTAATATTTATAATTATTTTAACTTATACTTTCTTTTTTTTCATAATATTTAAAAAAGAATATTTAAATTTATTTAAAAAAAATCTTTATTTAAATCTTACTTATGGAATTTGTTTTTATTCTGTAGCTATTTTAATTGTTAAAAATGGATATTTGGAATATGACGCTTTAGCTCATTGGATTCATAAGGTAAAAGTTTTCTATCAAGGTGGTACAGTTTCAAACTTAAAAGGCCTTAATTATGATTATTACCCACATCTAGGCTCATATCTTTGGGCTTTTTTTTGGAAAAATAGCTTAATTCAAAATGAATATTTGGGAAGACTATTTTTTTTATATATATTTTTGATTTCTATTTTTTCTATAAATTCAAAACTAAGTAAAAAGTTTTCAAATTTTGAAAAGATACTAATTATTTTTCTAATATTTTATCTTTCTACAAATATTTATTTGTTTGGAGGATATCAAGAATATTTTTTATTTTTTTGCTTTTACTGTTATTCTAATTTTTTTTACAATTTTTATATTTCAAATAAATTTTCAAGTAATAATTATTTACCTGAAATCATTATTTTACTCACCTCAAACTTATTTATTTGGACAAAACAAGAGGGTTTATTTTATTTTATTATATTCGGTGTTTTGTTTCTTTTACATTCTAAAAGACAAGGTTTATCAAAAGTTTTTTACTTTTTAATGTCTGTAGGCTTATTTTTATATTTTATATTTATTAAAAATTACTATTTTGGTTCGGTAGAGTTCAATGATGAAATAATTAATTCTGAAACTTTCAAAAACTTACAAATTTCTTATTTAATTTCTAAAATTATAATAATAACAAAATACTTTATAATTAGTTTTTTTAAATATCCAATATGGATTTTAATTTTTTTGTCTTTAATTGTTATAAAAACAAATTCAAATTACTTAAAAAATAAAAATTATATATATACCTACTTTTTATTAATGTTTGGATTTGTATATGCGATTTTTTTAAACACCCCAAACGATATTAATTGGTTAGTACCAATCACTTTGAACAGGCTAGTATTTGCTCAATCAGGTTTTTTGATTTTTATTTGTGTTGAAATGTTAAATAGATTAAAGAATAGAAATTGACTTTAATATATCGTGTTTCTAATAGATTTATTAAATAAATTTTCAATTATAAATATGCTAGTTATAAATAATAAGAAATCTATACTAAATAGACCATAACTATTCTCTACCAAACCTCTAACAAGGAAAAAAATTGTGAGCATTAAACATAATTTAAAAATAAATGATTCTTTTATTTCTTCATGCCTACTTTGAAAGTAAATTTTTAATAAAATTATTAAAATTCGTAAGATAATTAGAATTAGTATAAATATTGAAAGGTAACCACCGGACACAAAAAAATAAACAAATACATTTGAAGAATTATTTCCATAAGTTTTGTATTTTTTTCCCAACAAAAATCTATCTCCTTGCACACCATATCCAAAAATTTTTTTCTTGTCATAATTTGAAATAACATATTGCCAAATTTCTACTCTACCCGAAGAGATATTATTTTTTTTCATAAACCTGTTTGAATAAATTGGTTTATTTTCAATTTGTTGTATTTTTTTTTCAAGCTCAATTCGTTTGTTTTCTGGTAAATCTGTATTTATATCAATATCATATTTGTATTTGAAATATAATTTCTTTACTATGGTTGAGGATCCATTAAAAATTAAAATTGGAAGAATAATTATTAAAACAAAATTTAAAAACTTTGGTTTATTCTCATTTTTAAATAAAAAAATAATAATCAACAATGCAGAAAAATAGCATATTATTGTTCCTCTTGATTGAAATCCCCAAATAATAGTTCCAAATAAAGTGGTAATGATCAAAATAAAAAATGCTAATTTTTTTTTATTTGGATTAATTTTTAAATAAAAAGCAATAAGAAATATGTTTACAACAGCAAATAACCTTGAAAGTCCAGTTGTACGTGGGTAAGCATGATCCAAAAGACGATCACCTGGTAAACTAATTGAGTAAAATGTTGAATATGCCAAATGTTCTGACATTTTATTTATATTTGAAATGAATATAAAAAATACGAAAATTGCACAGAAAACTAATGAAACATATAAAAGAACTTTTGAAAAATTTTCATAGTTATATATTTTTAAATATAAAAAAATATTAATTGTACCTATCCCTAAAATTAATAAAAAAGTATTTCCTAGAGTAATTTCTATATCTTTATTTAGAAATAAACCAATGAGTTGAAAAAAAAAATATAAATAAAATAAAAATATAATATTAAAATAATTTTCAATTTTTTTTATTTTAAAAATTTTAAAAAATATGAAAATACATGATATTATCGAAAGTAGTAACGGTGTATTTATCCTAAAAAAATTTATATGACCTGTAGTATTATAGCCGAAGTGAAGAATTGAATTATATTCAACACCTATTGATGACCAAATTAAAAACCAATAAGCGATCAAAAATAAAAAAAAATACAATTCTTTTAATGAGCTATTTTTAATTAATTTTATGATATGTAACATCTACAAGTTCATATATACATAAATTTTTGATGAAATATATTTTTTTAATAAATTTTAGTAAATACTCACTAATCTTTTTTCCTTTTCTTTTAATTTCAGGACCATTTTTTACAGATTTAATAGGTAGTGTTATTGGTATTTTCACTTTTTTATTTATTTTAAAAAATAAAGAATATGAATATTTAGACAATAAATTTTTTTATTATTTCATTTTAATATTTATAATTATAAATTTAAGTTCAGTATTATCTGTTGATAAATCTATTTCATTTAAAAGTTCCACAACTTATTTAAGACTTATTCTGTTTATTTTTGCTTTAGCATTTTTAATGAATCATTTTAAAGATTTAGCAAAAGGAATTCACAAAGTTTACTCTCTTTGCTTTTTAATTTTATTTATTGATAGTTTATTAATTATTAATTTTAATATAAATATTTTAGGAATAGAGACTGATGGTAACAATCCTAGAATAAGAAGTCTGTTTGATGATGAAGAAATCATGGGAAGTTTTATATCAAGAACTTTACCTCTATATGTTGGATTAACCTATTTTTATAATAATAACAATATAATCAAATATAATTTAATTATTATTATTCTTGCCTTTTTTTTAATTTTAATTAGTGGAGAAAGAGCAGCATTAGGAAATTTTTTTATTTTTTTATTTTTTTATTTTTTTTTTGAAAGGAAATTTTTAACATGGTTATTATTTTCTCTTTTAATAGTTTTTTTAATAATTTTTCAAATTAAGAAAGAAAGTATTGATAGAAATTTTATGCACACAATTAATCAAAGTATGAATTTAGAAAATAATGTAATTTTTTTTAGCTTAAGACATACACTACATTATTATACTGCTTTTGAAATTTTTAAGGATTATCCAATTCTAGGAGCGGGAATAAAATCTTTTAGAAAATTATGTTTAGAGAAAAAATATATTGAAAAATTAAAACAAGATTATGGTAAAGATATGAATGAACAGGGTTTAATTGATGGATGCAATACGCATCCACATCATATATATCTCCAGTTTTTATCTGAGATTGGTCTTATTGGATTTTTACTATTTTTAAGTATTTTTATTTATATAACTTACAATTTATTTATCTTACTTAAAAGCTCCTTCAAAAATAGAGATTTATTGAAGAATAAAGACAGCTCAAATTATTTTTTTCTTCTAGCAATATTTATTTCAATGTTTCCTTTTTTGCCATCAGGAAACTATTTCAATAACTGGTATATCTTTTTAAACTATTTGCCAATAGGATTATATTTGGCTAATAAAATTAAAAGATGACTTTGTTTATTGTTTTACTTTTTTCTATAATTTTTAATTTAATATTATTTCTTAATTATAAATATTTTGCAAAGCTCAATAACGTATTTGATATACCAGATAACAATAGAAAAATTCATAACTTACCAATCCCACTTCTTGGAGGTTTGATTTTATATATAAATATAATTTTATATTTAATTGTAAATTATTTTTTTTATGCCGAGTCATTAACTTTGTTTGAAACTTCCACGCAATTAATAATTTTTACAATTGTTATTTCATTATTTTTTTTTCTTGGACGCATCGATGATAAAAAAGATCTTAATTCATTATTAAAATTTTTTTTAATGTCTTTATTTATAATTATATCAATAATTTTTGATCATGAAATTTTAATAAAAAATCTTGTTTTTTCTTTCACTGAAAAAGAAATTCCTTTAGGAGGATTTGCATTTTTTTTTACAACTTTATGTTTTTTGTTATTCATTAATGCATTTAATATGCTTGATGGAATAAATGCTCAAGCAGCAACTTACACATTAATTATTTTTATAATTTTTATTTTACAAGGTAGATATTCATTTTTTTTAATTCTCTTGGGCTTGAGCTTATTCATATATATTTTTTATAATCTTAAAAATTTAATGTTTTTAGGTGATAGTGGTTCTTTAATTTTAGGATTTTTTATAAGTTATATTTGTATAAAAGCTTATAACCAGGGATATATAGTTAATTCAGACGAAATATTTTTAATAATGTGCATTCCAGGGTATGAATTGTTAAGATTGTTCATTAAAAGAATCTTTAATTATAGAAACCCTTTTTCAGCAGATACAAACCATATGCATCATTACCTCATGAAAAATTATAATTTTTTACAAACTTTTTGTTCAATGCAAATTTTAATGTTTTTACCAATTATATCATTCATTATTTTTAAGAAATTTTATATTTCTTTTTTCTTAAGTTTAGTTTCTTATTTCTTATTTATATTTTTTTTAACAAGAAGTAAAAATAAATGATTTATATTTTTTTTTAAATTAATGGATTTAAATTTTGCAAAAAATTGTGGAATAAGAAGATTATTGTTTAAAGGTAATAATCTTTATACATATATAAAAAAATTAGTTTAAAATCTTATGTTCAGTGAAAAAACATCATTAGTAATACCCACTAGAAATCGACCTATTTATTTAAAGAATACTTTAGATCAAATAATTAAACATAAAGTTGAATTTCTAGAGATTCTAGTAATTGATAGTTCAGACAAAGTGTATGAAGAACCAATTAATGAAATAATTAAAAATTACAAAATAAAATATTTCCATAGTCAGCCATCAACTTCAATACAAAGAAACATAGGAATAGAAAATATGAGTAAAGAAAGTAAATTTGTAATGTTTCTGGATGATGACATTACATTTGAAAAAGACATGTTTCAAAAAATGAATAAAACAATAATTGAAAATGCTGATGATGAAAATATTATTGCTTATGGTTTTAACCAAATACAAAAAATAAAGAAATTTGATTTTATTGAGAAAACAAAAAATATTTTTTTATTTAATATATTTGATCTCTACCATAAAACACCCGGTAAGGTTGCCCTAAGTGGCTGGCAAACAAAGATATTAAATATTAAGAGAGACTTATTTGTTGACTGGATATACACAACAGCTTGTATTTATAAATCAAATGAAATTAATGATCTAAGATTTGATGTTAATTTTGGGAAATATGGATACTTAGAGGATTTAGATTTTAGTTTAAATTTTTACCGTTCAAATAAAAAAATTCTTATTTCAGCAGATGCAAAATATTTTCATCCATTATCAATTGATAGAAGTAGTTTTAAATTTGGAGTTTATGAGACAAGAAATAGATATAAAATTGTTAAAAAGTACAAATTGTCAAAAATAAGATTTTTTTTTATGACTTTAATAAGAACAACTATTCTTTTAACAAGTATTTTTATTTTTAAAAAAAAAAGTTTTAATAGAGGGTTAGGAAATATATATGGAATTATAAATTGTTATAAATATTAAAATTAATGATCGTAGACTTATCAAAAATTAATTCTGGTTTTAGTGACAAGTTAAGAGCTGTTACATTTTATATAGCTATAAATAATCTGAATTCTAAAAAAAGTAAAATATTCCATATATTTGAAAAAAAAACTAAAGAATGTCCTTTTAGATTTTCAGATTACTGTGAAATTAAAAATATAAAAATAATAAAATTGAAGAATAAAAGAGCCTCTACTATAAATCTTAATTCTTATAATACTGAGATAACTATCAAAAATGTTGCTAAAAATAACCCTTTTAAACTAATCAGCAATCAGGTTCTTTTTGAAGAATGGAAAAAATCTTATAAAAAAATTATGCCTGGAAAAAAATTAAAACGAAAATTAAAAAATAATAATCCTCCAAAAAATTCGCTAGGACTTCATTTGAGAACAACAGACAGAACTATTAAATTCTCTAAAATACTAAATATACAATTTAAAGACACAATTTTTAATTTTCAGTTAGAATTTTTTAAGAGAAATATTTATAAAATTTTACAAAATAACTATAAATTCAAAAATATTTATATTGCTGCAGACTCAAAAAACATCAAAGATTTTATAATATCAAGTTTAAAAGAAACAAAATATAATATTTATTATAATGATTTAATTTTTAAAAAAGGATTTCGGAAAACATCAGGTGAGGATTTTCTTATAGATTTTTTTTCTTTATCAAAGTGTGAAATAATTTTATCTACTGTTGGTGCTGGTGTTACCCAAAGTATTTTTTTGATAAAAGGTAGAAAAATAATCAATTGGAATAATCAATTTAATAGATTTTTTTTAGTAAGGTTTTTATCGTTGTTTATTATTTTTTTAAAAAAAATTAAAACCAATTATTTTTAAATTCTTTTAATTGCCCTGATAAAACTTGGAATAAGATCAAAGAAATTTTCTTTAAATCCATTTTTTTTATTTAAAAGTTTTTGGAAAGTAGACGCTGGAAGTGCTTCTTTTTTTTTATACTCAGGGCATATTCCTGTAATTTCATTGTACAAATATGAATTTTTTGGTGGTAATATATTTTTTGGAATACCAATCCTATTAATAATTTGATTATACAAGTGAATTGTAAAGCTTTTCTTTGTCAAATGTGATGCTTTTTTAACTTTTTTTGGATTAAATAAAAGTTCTACATTTTTATAATTTATAGGATAAAAAAAATTTTTAGATAAAATTTCATGCTCAAACTTTTTTTCTGAAATAAAATCATTTAATAAAATTGGACCAATTTTACCCCAGCTAAATTTATATCCTATTTTTTTAATTTTATTAAGAATTTCATCAGCGATATAAGATTTATTAATTTTTAAAACAGCCGTATTTACTTTATTTTTTGTTTCATAGCCAATTACTAATTTTTTATTTTTTTCTAACTTCAGAAATTTTTTAGAATGTTTAAGACATATGATATCTAAATCAAACCACCAACCTAAATTTTTTCTTTGAAGTAATATTCTAAATTTATCTGAATATGCTGCTAAACATCCTTTTTTTCCACCATGAATAAATTTTTTTATTTCTGATTTTTTCAATATTATATTGGCATTTTTAGAAATGACTTTTTTTGGAAGATTCATTTTTTTAAATGAATAAACAACTACATTAAAATCATTTTTAATAAATGATCTTAAACAAGCAGTTTCATAAATAGATAATTCTTTTCCATGCCAAAAAAAATTAGCTGTTATTTTTTTTGAAGAAGATTTCATTTTTTTTTTATAGCATTATAACAAAATTAATTAAATTTAATCCTTGATTAAATATTAATAAGAAATAGAAGTATTTTATTCAAATATTAATTTTTTTATAATTAAAAAATGAGCATCGATAGTAATAAAAAGATCTTTCTATTAGATGATTTTTTTTTAGATGAGTTTTTTAAAGGTACAAAAGGTTACAAAAATAGAGAACAAAAAAGAGACTTTGTAAATGTCGTTGATTGTGTAAATGTTAATCTCTTTTTTTTCAAAAATTGTAAAAGTGGCATCTATAATGTTGGTTATGGTATTGCCACAACATTTAACAGTGTAGCAAAAAAAATTTTTAATTCTCAATTTAAAAAATTAAAAATAAAGTATATAAATATGCCTTTAGATATTATTGAAGGTTATCAGAATTATACTAAAGGTAATATAAATAAATTACGAAAAACTGAATATAAAAAAAATTTTTATCAGCACACGAAGGAATTAAAAAATATAAATCATAATAATGACAAAACATAAAGAATGTATATATTTGTCTATGTAAAAATAATAAATTTTCATTTATAAAATCTATGAAACTTACCTTTTTAAAACAATCAATTGAACAGAATATAAATATTCATAATAAAATAATAAATCTTCACAGTGAAATAAAAATTGCGTCAACACAAATATTAAAAACTTTAAAAAAAAAAAATCGAGTTTTCATATGTGGCAATGGTGGCTCAGCAGCAGACGCACAACATCTTGCAGCAGAATTTTTAGTAAGACTTAGACCCGATATAAATAGAAAACCATTACCCATAATTAGCCTAGCACAGGACACATCCACTATAACAGCTTGTGCCAATGATTATTCTTTTGACAAACTTTTTTCTAGAAATTTGGAAGCATTATATTCAACTGGAGATTTATTAATAACTATCTCAACATCTGGCATGTCAAAAAATATTATAAATGTTTTAAAATTCGCAAAAAAAAATAAAATCTACTCGATCTCTCTATTAGGCAACAAAGGGGGGAGTGCAAGAAAAATAACTAATTTACCAATAATTATTGACAGTAAAAATGTTGCTAGAATTCAAGAATGTCACATTTTTATTGGTCATATTATATTAGAATGGGTTGAAGACGAATTGATAAGAAAAAAAAAATAATATGAAAAAAAAAGCTTTGATATATGGCATAACTGGTCAGGATGGAGCCTATCTAGCAAAGTTTCTTCTTAATAAGGGCTACGAAGTTCATGGTGTTAAAAGAAGGAGCTCATCATTTAACACTAAAAGATTGGATGATATTTATACCGATCCACATTTTAAAACAAATTTTTTTTTACATTACGGAGATTTAACAGACTCATTATCAATCTTAAAAACAATTTCAAATATATCACCTCACGAAATTTATAATTTAGCTGCACAATCTCACGTCAAAGTGTCGTTTGATGTTCCTGAATACAGTGCAAATGTTGGTGCAATTGGAACCTTAAGAATTTTAGACTCTATAAAATCTTTAAACTTATCTAAAAAAATAAAATATTATCAAGCAGGTTCTTCTGAAATGTTTGGAGCAGCAATTCCTCCACAAAACGAAAAAACTAATTTTATTCCTAGAAGTCCTTATGCTGTTTCTAAATTATTTGCACATTGGATTACAGTCAATTATAGGGAAGCTTATAATATTTTTGCCTGCAACGGTATACTTTTCAACCATGAAAGTCCTATAAGGGGTGAAACTTTTGTAACAAAAAAAATTGTATCGGCTTTATTTAAAATTTATAAAAATAAACAAAAAAAACTTTTTCTTGGAAATTTATATTCCAAAAGAGACTGGGGACATGCAAGAGATTATGTTAAAGCAATGTGGAAAATGTTACAGCAAAAAAAACCAGATGATTATGTTATTGCAACTGGTACACAATACTCTGTAAAACAATTCATAAATTTGTGTGCTAAAGAATTAAAAATGAACTTAGTTTGGAAAGGCAAAGGTATAAATGAAAAATGTTTTTGGAATAAAAAAGTAATTATTGAAGTAGATCAGAAATACTTTAGACCAACTGAAGTTGACTCATTAAAAGGGGATTTTAAAAAAGCCAAGAAGAAGCTAAAATGGAAACCGATAATTGGAATTCGTGATCTAGTGAAAGAGATGTTAGATTATGAGTTTAAGAATGATAAATAAAAACTCCAAAATATATGTAGCTGGCCATACAGGGCTAGTTGGATCTTCTGTTTTAAGAGTTTTAAAAGATAAAGGTTACAAAAAAATTATCTTAAAAAAAAGGAAAGATCTAAATCTAACTGATCAGACTAAAGTATTTAAATTTTTAAAGAAAGTTAAACCAGATGCAATTATTATTTGTGCAGCAAAAGTTGGAGGTATTAAAGCAAATAACAAATATAAGTCTGAATTTATTTATGATAATTTATCTATTCAAAATAATATCATAAAAGGGGCACATATTTCTGGAGTTGATAACTTAATATTTTTAGGTTCAAGCTGCATATATCCAAAATATTCAAAACAACCAATAAGAGAAAAATACTTGCTCACTGGAGAACTGGAGCCGACTAATCAATATTATGCTCTTGCAAAGATTGCTGGAGTTAAACTATGTGAAAGCTACAGTACTCAATTCGGGAGGAATTATATAAGCTTGATGCCTTCGAATTTATTTGGACCAAATGATAATTATAATTTAGAAAATTCGCATTTTTTACCAGCAGTGATAAAAAAAATATATTTAGCTAAACAAAATAAAAAATCGTTAGTATTTTGGGGAACTGGAAAAGTAAAAAGAGAACTTACTTATGTTGATGATTTAGCTGAAGCTTGTATTTTTTTTTTTAAAGAATAAAACCACTCATAATTTGATTAATATAGGAAGTGGCTTTGAAAAAACGATTAAACAATATATATACTTAGTAAGTAAAAAATTATTTTATAAAGAAAAGGTAAAGTTTAATAATCAAAAGTTTTTAGATGGTACTCCAAGGAAAGTACTTGATTGTAAAATTGCAAAAAAATATGGGTGGAGACCTGTTTGGTCCCTAGATAAGGCAATTGATTTAACTATCCAGGATTTCTTTAGAAATAAAAAAAAGTATTTAGGAATGTGATTGATCTAACACGTACCAATCATCCATATATGAAAGAAATTTAAAAACATTTTTATATCCATTACTTTTCATTAAATCTTGAATTTGACGCCTTTTATTCAAATTAAAATTGTGTTCTATCGTAAAAATTTTTACATCATATTTTTTAAAATTAAAATTTTTTAGAATTTGATACTCGTTACCTTCTGTATCAATTGAAATATAGTCAACTTTATTTAAATTGTATTTTTTAAATAAGTGATTCAAACACAAACTTTTTGAGTAAATTTTTTCTTGAGTGCCTTTTATTTTTTTTGAAGATGATGAATACGGATCATTATTTAAATAAAACTCGACATTTTTATGACATTTTTCATCAATCATTGATTTAATTAATTTAGATTTTCTAAATTTTTCAATAGTTCTAAAGTTTCTAATATCGGGCTCACATAAGATACCTTTCCAGTTATACTCTTTTTCTAATAAAAATGTATTACTAAAATCAACACCATTACCTACTCCAATTTCAATAAAAAATCCTGCTTTTTTTTTATTGGAAGCAGATATTACAAATAGATCTTGAAATATTTGAGCATAAGAATTTTTATAGTTTTTGTAAATAAAGTTAATTAATTTATTTCTTCCAAAACTCAGAACATAAAAAATAAATAACTTTAAAACTGTTAAATTATAAAGGTTAAATATTTGTTTCATTTTTTATTTTTTCTATAATTTTTAAAAGATTAAACATTAAATTTAACTTAACTTAAGTAAATTATGATTAAAACTTCTTAATTTGTAAATTAATTGACAATCATGAAATAATTACTACTACTGTGATTATAATGAAAACTTATTTGGTTGCTGGAGCAGGGGGTTTTATTGGTGGTCATTTAGTCAAATCATTGATGCTTCAAGGTCATAAAGTAGTATGCGCAGATGTAAAACCACTAGAATATTGGTTTCAATTATTTAACGAGAACAAAAATTTTTCTTTTGATTTAAAAGAATACGAAAACTGCCTAAAAGCAACAGAAGGAATTGACTATATTTATAATATGGCTTGCAATATGGGTGGAATGGGTTTTATTGAAAATAATAAAGCCGAATGTATGTTATCTGTATTGATAAATACTAATCTCTTACGGGCATGTTTAGTTAATAAAGTTAAAAAGTATTTTTTTTCATCGAGTGCTTGCGTCTATAATGCAAAAAAACAAAAAGAAGTTTTTATCCCAGGTTTAAAAGAAGAAGACGCTTACCCAGCAGAGCCAGAAGATGGATATGGATGGGAGAAGTTATTTAGCGAGAGAATGTGTAGACATTTTACAGAAGATTTTGGATTGGAAACCAGAGTTATAAGATATCATAACGTATATGGTCCAATGGGAACTTATGATGGAGGTAGAGAAAAAGCACCAGCTGCATTGTGTAGAAAAATTATTTTAGCAAAAATGAGCAATGAAAAAAAAATTGAGGTTTGGGGTGATGGAGAGCAAACTAGAAGTTTTATGTTTATTGATGATTGTTTAGAAGGAACTCAGAAAATATTTAATTCTAAATTGAAAGGTGTTTATAACCTTGGAAGCGACGAGCAAGTAAGTATAAATCAAATGATTTCTATAATAGAAGAAATAAGTGATTTTAAAGTAGAAAAAAATTACTTATTAGATAAGCCTAAGGGCGTTAGAGGAAGGTCTAGCGATAATACAAAAATATTAGAAGATCTTAACTGGGCACCATCTGTTAAATTAAAAGATGGCTTATCAAAAACATATTCTTGGATATTTAATCAAATAAAATCTGGAGATAATACCAAGAAATTCACTTTGAGTTATTGAAGAGTTATTCAATAAAATAGTTTAATTACTTCATAAATGCTTAATATAAGATGTTTTTTATTATTTATAAATTAATTTTATGAAAATATCCTTTGTTATCCCTGTCTTTAATGAGTTTAAAACACTTAAAAAAGCTATTCTTGAAGTTCTAGAACTAAATTATTTAAACAAAGAAATAATTATAGTAGATAACAATTCTAGCGATGGAAGTAAGGAGATAATTAGAGATTTTATTGATGAAAAAGAAATTAAGGTAATTTTAAAAGAAAAAAATCTTGGTTATGGAGATAGTATAAAGAGAGCCATTAGAGTAGCTAGTGGAGATTATATTTATATTCAATATGCTGATTTAGAATATGATATTGAAGGTTTTCACTCAATGCTAAATTATATAGTTTCAAATAAAGTAGATTTTGTTTTTGGAGAAAGATACGAGAAGCTAAGTATTATAAATTCAATTATTAATATAATCAATAGGCCAGCATATCTAGGTACTTTTATTACGACATTTTTGATTAATTTTTTTTATAAAAAAAAATATAATGACATCATTGGTTCCAAGCTTTATGAAACTAAGAAAGTTAAAGAGATAAATATAAATTCAAATGGGCAAGGTTTTGACTTTGAATTAGTTAGCAAAATTAATAAAAAAAATTATGATGTAGGTACTATTTTGGTTCCTTATAAACCAAGATCAAACTCAAAAGAGAAAAAAATAAAATTTTATCACATTTTTGTGGCATTATATCAAATATTTAAAATTAAATTTTTGGTTGACTAGAATGAAAGTATTTATTTTATGTGGTGGATTTGGGACTAGATTAGATTATGAGGGTAAATTGAAAGCCAAACCCATGGTAAGAATTGGTAATAAACCGATTTTAATTCATCTCATTCAAACATTTCTTAGACAAAACATTAAACATTTTGTTTTGTGTTTGGGCTATAAATCCGAGACAATTGTTAATTACTTTTTGAAAGAAAAAAAAAAAAATATAACAAATATTTCAAGAAAAAAAAATAATGTAAGTTTTAATTTTAAATTAGATAATAAGTCATCTACAATAAATTTAGTTTTTACTGGAGTTAATACTGGCACTGGTGGGAGAATTTTAAAAGCTAACAAATTAATGAGATTAAATGAAGATATTCTAATGACATATGGTGATGGACTATCAAACATCAATCTAAAAAAACTTGTAAAATTTCACTACAAAAATAAAGCAATGGTTACTTTGACTGCTGTAAGACCCAAACAAAGATATGGAGTTTTAAAAATTGACAATGACAAGGTGAGTCAATTTGATAATTCTAACAAAAAAATAGACATATATATAAACGGCGGTTTTTTTGTTATCTCAAAAGAAATAATAAAGAAAATCAAAAGTAAAAAAATTTATTGGGAAAATGAACCACTTAATTTAACAATAAAAAATAAAAAATTATTTGCATATAAGCATGATGGATTTTGGAAAAGTCTAGACACACTTAAAGATAAAAATGATTTTAATATAATGTATAAAAAAAATAAAATGCCATGGTTAAAATTTTAAAAATTAAAAGTTTTTGGAAAAATAAAAGAGTTTTGGTAACAGGACACACCGGTTTTAAAGGGAGCTGGATATGTATTTTATTAAATTTTCTTGGAGCAAAAGTTTATGGCTATTCATTAAAACCAAAAAAAAAATCTCTTTTCTTGCAAACAGGTATTGGAAAAAAAATTGATAAAAGCTATTTTAAAGATATAAATAATTTAGTTGATTTAAAAAGAGTAATTAACTCTCACAAACCTGAAATAATATTTCATTTAGCTTCTGAAGCTCTTGTTTTGGATTCTTACCAAAATCCATATAAAACTTTTAAGACTAATTTACTAGGTACTTTAAATTTATTAGAAATACTAAATAACTCTAATTATACAAAATCTGCAGTATTTGTGACAACTGATAAAGTTTATATGGAAACAAAAAAAAAAATATATAAGTATTCGGAGAACGATCAATTAGGAGGTAAAGATCCTTATAGTTCTTCCAAAGTTGGTCAAGAATTGTTAGTAAACTCTTATATAAATTCTTTTTTTAAAAATAAAAATTTAAAAAATAGAGTTTCTACTGCTAGGTCAGGTAATGTGATAGGTGGAGGTGATTATTCTAAGTATAGGTTAATACCTGATCTATTGAATTCTATTAATAATAATAAAAAATTCATCATTAGAAATCCAAATCATATAAGGCCTTGGCAGCATGTAATAGAACCAATCTATGGGTATCTTAATCTTGCAAAAAAACAGTATAAAGGAGAAATACATTTAAATGATAATACTTGGAATTTTGGTCCAAAGGATAAAAATTTTGTTAATGTTAAGGAAGTAATTAAAAAATTTAAAAGTTTAGGCGCTACAGTAAAATCAGAAAAAATTAAAATTAAAAAAAATAATTTTATCGAAACAAATATTCTTAAATTAAATAGCAAAAAAGCAAAAAAATATTTAAATTGGGAGTCCAAATGGAATTTAGAATTAACTTTAAAAAAAGTATTAGAATGGAATACCTTAAAAAAAAATAATATGGCAGTTTATAATATTTGCACAAAACAAATAAAAGAATATTTTAACTTTAATTAAATATGAAAATAACATACGGAAAAAATGTATATGGGAAAGAAGAAATTAAAGCTGTTTTAACACAATTAAAAAAATCAACACAAATGGGTTCGTCTGTGAATAATTTTGAAAATTTAATTAAAAAAAAATTTTCTAAAAAATATGGCTTAATGTGTAACTCTGGATCATCAGCGATTATGTTAGCTCTTAGAGTGCTTAATCTAAAAAGAGGAGATGAAGTAATTACACCATGTTTAAATTTTGGAACGGCTGTTTCATCCTTAATGCACTTTGGTTTAAAACCAATTTTTGTTGATGTAAATATAGATACATTGCAAATTGATGTTTCAAAAATAGAGTCAAAAATAACAAATAAAACTAGGGCCTTACTTATACCGAATCTAATTGGAAACATACCTGATTGGAAATTTATTTCAAAGATAAGTAAAAAATATAAATTAAAAATCATAGAAGACTCGGCAGATACCTTGGGGGCAAAAATATATAAAAAATCATCAGGTTTTTTTAGCGACATATCTATAACCAGTTTTTATGGATCCCATGTTATTAGCTGCGCAGGTAACGGAGGAATGATGATGACTAATAATATTAATTATTTCAAAAAGGCTAAAGTTCTTAGAAGCTGGGGAAGAATGTCATCATTAATTAAAGACTCAGAAAATATAAATAAAAGATTAAATATTTCATTAAAGGGTTTTCAATATGATAAAAAATTCGTATTTTCTGATGCAGGATATAATTTTGAACCCTCAGAAATTGGAGCATCATTTGGGCTTGAGCAAATTAAAAAATTTGCTGAATTTAGTAGACTAAGAAATAAAAATTTTTATCTTCATTCAAATTTCTTTAAGAAATTAAAAAAATTTTTTATAATTCCAAAAGTATTAAAGGGAGTTAGTACTAATTTTTTAGCTTACCCAATAATACTGAGAGAAAATATTTCTTTTAAAAGAAAAAAATTACAAATATTTTTAGAAAAGAATAAAATTCAAACAAGACCAATTTTTAGTGGGAATATATTGAGACATCCAGCTTTTGAGACACTTGTTTCTAAAAAAAATTTGATAAAATCTTTTCCTAACTCAGATTATATTATGAAAAATGGCTTATTGATAGGATGTCATCAGGGGTTAAAAGAAAAAGAAATACAATATATTCACAAAACAGTATTAAAGTTTTTATTAAGTGAAACAAAATAAAATTATAAAAAAAATTAGAACTAATATTTTAAAAAGTACTTTCAATGCACAATCTTCACATATTGGTAGTTGCTTTTCTTCTGTCGAAATTTTGTATGCACTATATTTTTTAAAGTTAAAAAAAAAAGATACATTTATTTTAAGCAAAGGGCATGCAGCTTTAGCATTATATTCTGTTCTTTTAGAAAAAAAGATCCTTTCTAAATCAGTATTTGAGTCTTTTGGAAAAAATAATACAAAATTAATGGCACATTCAAGCCATTTCACTAAGGGTATTGAATTTTCTACTGGTTCTTTAGGGCATGGCTTACCTTACGCCGCAGGCAAAGCTTTAGGAGAAAAAATTAACAAAACTAAAAGTAAAGTATTTGTTCTAATAAGTGATGGAGAATTAAATGAAGGAACTACTTGGGAAACACTATTATTTGCATCATCAAAATCTTTAAACAATTTATTTGTTATAATTGATTATAATAAAATTCAAAGTATTGATTTTGTAAAAAAAGTTATGAATGTAGAGCCTTTAAAAAAAAAATTTAGTTCATTTAATTGTAACGTTTCACTCGTAAATGGTCACAATATTTCTGCAATCTTAAAGTCTTTAAAACAAAAAAAAAATAATAAGCCGAATATTATTATTGCTAATACAATCAAGGGAAAAGGGATAAGTTTTATGGAAAATACAATACTATGGCATTACAGATCACCAAATGAAGATGAATATTTTAAAGCTCTAGAAGAATTAAA
>MDTB01040064.1_pt1 | contig 17537 bp, 14 predicted proteins | sample 811161 | NCBI WGS metagenome assembly MDTB01 (sample SAMN05326650, study PRJNA326480) | marine metagenome | isolation source: seawater | place: Mediterranean Sea | collected 2009
AAGAATAACCAACACAATTGATGTTACGACTATAAATGCATTTTTCTTTACAAAACTCGTTAAAATATCCTGTGCCACCGTCATCTTTTTATTTTTAGAAAATAAAAAAAAAGTCTACAAACATTTTTTTACAATGATTTTTTGTATACAGGACAACTTGTTTTTTTTCCATCGATGTAATGATTGCATTTATAGCATAGAAAAGGCTTTGCCATTTGAGATTCGGTTTTTGTGTAATTGTACGTCAGTTCCATGCCTTTTGTAATTGTTCGGGTTGCAATTACATTTCCATTGTGAACAATTGTATTTGGTAGACAGGAGTGATTCATAAATAATCCATTCATATCTTCGATATGATGATTTGGAGATATTTCAATGGTATTTTTAGATGGTTCTGTGAATATCTTTCCTTGTAACTGCCAAATGGTATCCCCAAGATAAAACGTTTTGGTCGATATAAGGGCTTTTTTGTTCCACACCAAAGAGCGTAGCATACTTTCATTTTTGTTTAAAAAAAAAAAAAATCAAATAAAACGCATTAATTGCCTTTTGGAAGTGGTAAAGTGCTGTCCATGTCTGGAATGTACAGGCCCAACGCCGCATAGACTAAATAAATTGGAGTTTGAAAGATGATCATCATGATCGCCCAGAATTTTCTTCCACCTGATCGTAAAATTCGTTTTGCACGTTTGTTATACATTACAATACAAACAATAATTAAAATGATTAAAGGAATGAGAGCAACTGCCATGACTCCTATTCCTCCTTCTTGCTGTAAAAGAACACTTGTTTTTGCATCTTTTTCTTTTTTTCTTTCTTGATGTTTTTTTATTACATCGTATGCAAATAGTGGAGGAAATGCATGTTTTGCAATATCAAAAAGAAGATTGTGTTCAGACATTTTTAATTAAATGTCAAGATTTTTTTTTTTAATTATCCGTTTAGATTTTTAAAAAAAAAAAGTGAAATAAAAATAAATGCTTTTTAAAATTGGTATTTGTTTATATTGGTTATTGGGTGTATGTGTTGCAGGATTTGATATTCAACGTATTGAGCCTACGACTGTATACAGAGATTACAGTCAAAAACTAGATTTTTCTAATTATTACGTTACCACTACTGAAACCAATACTCCATTAAGTATTTTAACCGATAAAATTTTTCCACACGATCGGTTGCCTTTTTCATTTTCACACATGCGATGTAAAACAAACCAAGGCTTTCTTGTTCAAACCATAGAAATGCAAGAACGATACGTATTGTCCTGCTGTTCTCAAATTAACAAAACGGTGCATAAATGTCCAAGGCCACCGTTGGGAGAAATAAATTTGATAGAAAATATATTTTTGATTGAAAAACGTGATGTATATTTTGCACCTGTGTCTAATACTTCGACATGGAAAAAAAGTGGTGTAAGTGTAACATATCAATACAAGAACCCAATAGAAGGTATTATTCGCGTTTTCATCGGTATTGGTGTGATTGCATTTGTCCTTTGTTGCGGTTTGCACTTACTAGTTGGAGGATTGCACAAATGGTCGAACTCACATCCTGGTATATGTATTCTTACACATATTTTTATGTCGTTGGCCTTGTCATTATTGATCTCAACGCTCCTATATGAAGAAAATGATCCAATGTATCGTTTTGGTCTACTTCATACTCTTCTACAAGTAGTCTTTTCAATTGTTCTTGTATATGTTCCATCTGATGGTATTGCTACACAAGATCAGCGCATAGAAGTTTCATCTTCATCATTTATTTCAAAAATAGGGAACTCTCCATATTCAAAATGGGTTGCAGTGCATATACTTGCAATAACTTCTCTTTTTAATATTGTATCATTGTATACAGTATTTCACATTTTGTGGGATCGTTTTGACTCTTCGTTTGATGTACTATTTATAGCATCTTTAGGATATCTTTTGATGTTACTAATATTTATGATATCTTTTTTAACAGCAATTTATGATATTCACAATCCACTTCGAGTCAATTCAGAGAGTGTAATTCTAAATACAAAAGGTATATCTCCACAAAAGTTTAGAGGTACCGTGATGTATGATTACAAAACAAAATCTTTTAAAAATGAAGTCGTTTTTGAAGAAAACATGGTTGTCGCGGCATACTCTTGTAACAATCATTTCATCTTGTTTAAAATTGGAGTCTTTGACGACGGTCAAATTATTTTAAATGAGTATGTTTATGCTGGACATTTAAAATGTTCAAATACATTTAAACTAAATTTACCGAATGATTGTAAAGAAAGTAGTATAATTGTATATTCAATTGACAAACAATTATCTTTCTTTAAAATCGGTTGTTTAAAAAGAAAAGGTGATATATATTATATGCATTTGTTTCATACGTATACATTAAAATTTTTTCAATTTCTTTTAAAAATTGCTCCAGTGTACGATGATTCAGATGGTTCCTATAAAATAAATGTGGTAGAAAATTTACGTTCATTTGCTCAAGACAAAATCAATAGTATAAAGTTATGTCGAAGAAAACCATTTATTGTTTCCATACTATACTTGTGTCTGTTTTTCGCAATATTTATATGGTCTATTTGCTTATTGGTAGAAAATATTCTTATCAATTCAAGCCTGTGGTACATGTATGTAGTTGAATGCATATTTCTCTTGTCATTAAGTATATTTGCTGCTCATGTTTCAACTCGTAAAAAAATGAAAGTGACTAATTCTGCACAAATAAGTAAGAAAAGAGGAACATCTTCTCTTCAGATGTTTGCAGGTGACGAGACGGAGTATTTTTCAAATACGGATGAAGTATTTCTTCAAATTCTAGCAAAAAGTTCGGTACCATCGATTTGCTTTGTGAAAATTTTTACAGAAGAAAATACGAATATTGTCAGTATGTTGTGGCCTGCACAATGTCCAAAAGGTCATAATCTCTTATTGTCTAAAACAAATAATGCTTCTTGGGTATGTGATCAATGTCAAACAATACTGCAAAATGAATGTAGTATATGGGTATGTAATGAGTGCAACTACTGTCAATGTCCTGTATGTGCTCCAATATTGCGCGTATTTTATAAAAATAAAAAATTGCATTTATGCGTTGACGACACATGTTTTACTAAATCATTTACTGGAAATAAATGGAATGTGCGTATCAATTTGTAAAAAAAAAAATATTTTTTTTAATAAACGAAATGTCTGACGACGAAAAATGCGCCATATGTCTGGAATCGTTTGAGGATGGAGAAAATGTAGAGATAAGTAAACAAAAATATACGTTGCCATGTAATGAAAAACATTGTTTTCACGTAGACTGTATCATGACAACATTTCGGATGGGCTCAAAAGCGTGTCCCTTGTGTAGAGACATCCCAAGTAACTTTGTTGATAATGAAGAGAATGAGTTAGAAATGATGGAATCGTTGGCTAGATTGGAATGGAAAAAGCATAATGAAGTTAGAAATCGTTGTGCTAGAAAAGATAAAAAAGTGTTTGAAATGAGAAAAAAATATTGGGAAGCAAGAGACAAGGCAAAAAGTTTAAGTAAAAAGTATGAGAAAGAATTTTCTAAAACAATAAAACAGACTATAAAAAACGTGAATAAAGAGTTTGCTCCAAAAAGAAAAGAATTGAGAAAGGCAATCGAAACAATGTATAAAAAAGAGAATAAATTTGATAAACTGGTTGACCAAAGAAAAAAGAAAAAATAATCATATTAAATTTTATTCTTTTTTTGTTCAGATTCTTCCTTTAATTTAAGGTTTTTGATACGTTGAAAAATAGAAAAAAAACCCCTTGTACATATATAAAAGAAATATACAAATGGCGTTTTTCAAAACTTTGATCGAGTCTAGTACACCGATTCGATTTGTTTCTAAAGAAAAATATAACAACACGAATAAAAATCATATTTTGGTACACGATTCCAAAATGTTTGATCAATTTGCTTTGAAAGGTGAAGTTGGCCTTTGCGAAGCGTACATGAATGGCGATTGGGATGCTATTGATATTGAATACGTTGTGAGTATCTTTTTAAAGCATGATGATGACATTTTAAAAAACTTAAAACAAAATTCTTTACGTTTTGTATGGTCAGAAATAAAAGCATATTGGAACAATTGGCGAGTGAATACGATTGAATCTTCTCAGGCGAATATTGCACATCATTACGATGTTGGAAATGATTTGTATTCAAAAATGTTAGGAAAGCATATGCAATATACCTGCGCATACTTTCATAAGACTGATATGTCATTAGATGATGCGCAGTTTGCAAAAATGGAACTAATTGCTAAAAAATTAAATCTACAACCTGGAATGAAGGTTTTGGATCTTGGTTGTGGATTTGGTTCAATGGCATATCATCTAGCATTGAATTATGATGTAAAAGTTGTAGGAGTGACATTATCTGTAGAACAACAGAAATATGCAGCGGCAAATTACTCCCACGAAAACTTACAAGTAATGGTAAAAGATTATCGACACGTGTCAGGTACTTTTGATCGTGTTTACTCTGTCGGTTTGTTAGAGCATGTTGGTAGACAAAATTACAAAGAATATTATGATAAATGTTACGATTTGTTGTCTGAAAACGGTATTATGTTAATTCATACCATAAGTACTACGCAGCGCCAGTGGACACACAATACTTTTGTAGGGACGTATATATTTCCTGAGTTCGAATTACCACATATGAATTCACTGGGCAAGCCATATACCGATAATTGGCATTTAGAAGATTTGCAAGCATTTGGATTGTCGTATGCAAAGACATTGAGAAAGTGGAAGGAGAACATAGGTGATTGGAAGGGTCTTGATCAGTACGATACCAAATTCAGAAGAATGTGGACACTTTATTTGCTTGGATGCGCTGCTCTTTTTGAGAATAGAGACACCTCTTTATGGCAAATCGTATACACCAAGAAAAATTCTACTAGAAAGACGGATTGTTATCATATCAGAAATTAAAACTTAAAATATATTAAATTATTATTCTTTTTTTTTTTAAGGTTTCTAAGAGAAGTAGTTAATCAAAATATTTGTTTTTTTTTTAACCATAGTTATATTTAATTTCTTGATTTTCTTTAACTTCTTTTTTGTCATACACAGTATAACACCAATAACAACAAGATAGACTTTTCCTTTCCAAATTTTACACTCAACTAATTTCCTAAACTGTATTTAGGTCAAATAAAACAGCGCTATGTAATATTCAGATTCATTATGCCCAGTAAATGGAAATTCAAATATATATATAATGTATAATATATATATATATATATATAATTCGACAAATATAAAGCATTACAATTGTTATAATCATGAATAAGTTACAGAATCCCTCTTTTGCAGTAGATCCCATTGAATTTATTGGGGAGTATGGCAAACAAACATGTTCTTACACACATGCAACTACATCATTAAAAATGTTTAATGAAGATCTGGGAAAAATTTGGGTGTGTTCAAAGAATATAAATCATGTGTATTCCATTACAGAAAAAGAAGAAAATTGGATTAGGAAAAAGATGGCAAATTCGGAACAAGGTGACAAAATTAATATTAAAAGTAAAGATGGCAAGATAATTTGTGCATTTGAAAATATGATAGTTCCTAAAACGTTGCATAAGATTAAATCTGAGACACATAAGATGGTATGTTTAGGGTGTTTACACGGTAAGAAAAAACGAGTCCCAATTGAAATGTTATTTAATTGTGTTTCTGTTGAAGATAAAGTGGAAAGACGAGAGAAACAGAAAAAGAAATTGAGAAAAGAAAAAAATAAAAAACAAAGTAATGCAATAAGAAAACCAAAGCCGGTATTGGGTAAATCTAAAAAAAAAAAAAGTGTTACGGTTGTATCATCAGTTGTTGCGAAAACAGCAATTGTGAAAAACACTGCATCTAAGAAATTTGAGAAATCTGAGAAACGATTGAAACAAAATTCGCGAAGGACAATTATATCACAAACGGAGAAGATGGGTGAATTGCAAAAATGTGAAAAAGTTATTTGCACGCGAATGGAAGGGACATGCTGTCATTATAAAACAAAACGAATTCATTCTAAAACTCAAAAAATGCTGAAAGAATGTTATTATAATGGTATTGTTATACCATGTGGAAAAATGACTCAAGAGAAAAAACAGAATGGAAGATTTGGGGATTGGAATATTGTATTTGTTTCAACATTAATAGAAAATCTAAATGTTTTAGAAGAAGTTTTTGTTTCTTTTGGTATCTTAAATTGCGTCAGTGCTTTGAGTCTTGCATTAAGAAAATTGAAAAAAAAAATTGTTTTAGGATATTCTGTCAAAGATGAAGAGAAAAAATCTGTATTTGAACGGATGATGGAATGTAAGCGTGCTGTTTCACAAATGAATGGATTTTATGCATTTATCGATGGAAATATTTTGAACAAAGATACAAGAAATATTGTTGTTTTAAATGTTTTAAAATGCATTTATTCAAAGTATTATACCTTACACGAAGAAAAGTTTAAGGAGATGATAAAATTTCTTTGCGATTCGCTAGGTTTTACAAAAAGAGACGTCAATGCATCTATTTTTAAAAAAAAATTAAAAGTAGAGAAGATTGAAAAATTTTTAAATGACGTCTTGGAAACAAAAAAATTACCAGGTATAGATGTGAGAATGGACGTGAGTTTGCAAGACATGAAAATGCAAGACATGAAAATGCAAGACGTGAAAATGCAAGACGTGAAAATGCAAGACATGAAAATGCAAGACGTGAACAAAATGCAAGACATGAAAATGCAAGACGTGAAAATGCAAGACGTGAAATTAAATGAAGATGCCAAGCAAATGAAATTTCAAAAACCATCGTATTCGTTTGTATCATCTTGCAAACCTGAGATGAAAGACAATTTTGTAGACGAATTAAATAATGGCAAAAGAAATTTAATTATTGAAAGTGATCATTCAAGTATATCATCTGCATCAACAACGTCTTATTCAAGTCAATCGAATTCGCCAACTTTTAGTAATTATTTTTTTACGGATGCTAAAAAATCAAATCATGAAAATATAAAAAACGTGTGGGGTGAGCAAACAATATTACCAATGCAAGGTTCAATACATATGGATTCGTTGTCAGATACATCGTTGTCAGATACATCGTTGTCAGATACATTACAAAAAAAAAAATTGAAAGAGGAAATACAGATAAAAAATCAACAATTGAATACGTTAGAACGTGAAAAGATGCTGTTACAAGGTAATTTTGCTAAATTACAAGATGAGTATGGAAAGTTGCAAAATGATAACGAGGCGTTAAAAAAAGAGATATTGAAGATGAGAGAAATTGTGAAAATATCAATGTCTTTGGGGTAAAGAATTAAAAAAAAAATCTTGCGCTTGGAAAAAAATCATGTCTTCTCTGTTTACGGAAGCCTTAAATAACAAATCACTTGGTATTATTTTTGCTGTCGCAGTGACAAATGAAAATATTTTAAATTCACTTAATCTATCTGTTGAAGAGGAAAAAGTTTTAAACGAATGCAAAATGTGTGTTGAGTATTTTAAAGAAAAAGGAGTATCAGCAAATATTTTACAATCTAATAATAAACAATTAAAATTGTGTAAAAGTATCTTATCTCTAAAAAGTCCAAAAAAAATTAAAAAACTTTTGCAAAAATTTTTGAAAAGGGTGATGAATAATGAAAATGATCGTAAAAGTTTGTCTGCCATCACATCTAAAATAAAAGAAGCAAACAGAAATATCATTTACGACATACCAATTGAGGAAGAGAGTGTAATGTGGAAAAATATTCATATGTCAGAAACAGATAATGATTCAGTTTCAAGTGGTATGAGTGGGTATAGTAATTTTTCAATTTAATAATCTTCAAAATAGCCATACGTTAATATTTCGGCTAATTTGAAATATTTATTTTTTTCTGCCAACTCAATAGCAGATGATGGTATTGAGTAATCAAGCAATTTTGTTTTCTTCAAAATATTATACGCTAACAAACATTTTTCCTCCTCGATAAATTTTGTTCTTTCGCTTACACTGTATCTACATATCGGGCATGTATCTTTCTTAAAATCAAACATCCATCTCTCAAAGCATTCAGTATGCAACAGGTGGTTACATGTCGTTAATTTTGTTACAAGTCCTTTGTTCATTGGATCAAGGCAAACACTACAAATTTTATTTCCTTCATACAATACATCTTTGTCGTATTCTCTAAAATTTTCTCCTAAACTATGCCATATAGTCTTCTGTTTATTGTCACAATGAAATACTAGATCCTGTCGCTTATCTAGAATTTGTAAAGCGATATCTTTTCGAAGAAGTTTTATTGCATACATCAATGCAGATGTATGATTGGAATCAATGTTTTTAATATCTTCACTTCCTCCGAAATAAAAATTATCGTCTAATAATCTTTTAATGTTTTGTAAACTATCACTTTGTATTGCTTCTTTATAATTTTGAAGTGAAAAACTTGTTTTAAAACGACTTTCTTCATTCAAGGTAGATATTTTTTTTACTTTTACATTTTTTGAACATGTACTACGACAACATGCGCATTGTTCTTTTTCAGTGACTGAATTAACTGTGTTAACAATTTTTAACATTTTATATTTTGAAATAAGACGACCACTTCTCCTTGTATGATTAATCATTTTTGTTTGTACAATAAAAAATGTCGGTTAAAAAATAAAAAACAAAATATTGCTTACTTAAAATGACAAAAAAAAACGTTGACATTTCTAATTGCATTGGAAGATCAATTCTAACTCGTTCAAGTGTTTTAAGTGTTTCTTTGTCAATGAAACGTAGTGTACCAAATGTAATTAGAAATGGTATTCGACCGTCAGTCACAAATCAAGAAGAAACAACATGCGCAAAATGCAACGGGAAAATGAAAACGTATAGGTGTTCAATAAATAGCCATCCCTGGATAATACATTGTCCGAATGGATGTACAAATTGATAATAATTTTTTTCTTTTGCAATCATCAAAAAAGCAATGGTTGACGGGTGGAGAAATACAATTCCAACAACAAATTCAAAAATTCCAGAATTCCACAGCATATTGACAGGTGGTGGACACACGATGACTTCTTCAGCGTATACATTTGTGTGCTCATTTATTCTAGTTTATACCATCTTGCTGCTTATACGCCCGAACAGTGTAGTATACAATGGCAAAGAAAAAAGTGTGCCATATTTTCATCATGGAAATGCATTTATGTGGGCATTGACCGCGGCAATTGTCAGTAGCATATTGTGTCACTACTATTAAATAATTTTTTTCTTTTGCAAGATTAAAAAGAAATGGAAGTTCTTCAACCAATTCAAGGAGGAAGTGCTGCAACAAAAAAAATGGCCTCTGCATTTGGTCTTTTACTTTTAGGAGGAGGTATAGGTCTAAACATCGCTGCCGGTTCTAAAATTTGGCACGATTTCAATCAAGGTAAAGCGCAAAAAGAAAAAGATGCTCCTGCTATTTTAATGATGGCTATTGTGATTGTGTTTGCAATGATTGTGTTTGTAACTTTTCCAGTATGGACTGGATTGTTACGAGGTTTAATGGGGTTGGGTACGCCACGTTTAATAGCAGGAGGTTTGTTGTTTGGTATGGCATTGATTGGTCTTAGTTTACGGGCACGATATGTTGGTGAATTGTTTCCAATAGACGAAGACACAGCACGATGTCCAAATGGAACGGAGATTCGAAAAACTGCGGATAACAATTGTAAATTAAGTATTGATCAGTGTCCTGGAGATACAAAATTGACATCAGTATGGAAATGGTGGGAAATTCCTGGAATGGCTTTGGGTGGTTCTATTGTGTTTTTGGCATGGGGATATTTGGTTTATGTATTTATCAAATCAAAAGGAAATATGTAAAACAAAAAAAAAAGGTTTTTTTTTATCTTCCTTTTTTGCCACCTTTTCCTGGTTTTATGAAGCCGCTAATCATAATAATAATTATAGCCAGCCCCAAACCAATACTACCAAGAAGGAACAAACGATTGCCGTCACCTACCCATGGATTGGTTTCTGAAATAACTTTTATACCCATTGTATTTTCAACCATATTAAAGCATGCTAATTCTGAATTACTGAGTGGTTTTGTCCGAGGGTTGCCTTTTTTATCGTAGTCTTCAATATTTTCCAAATTAATACTTTTATACAACGTACCGACTCCCTTTGCTTCGGGACAGGACATGCACCACATTCTATCGGGTGTTTTTTCCTTGGCAGTACTACCCCATGCCGCCTTAGCATTTATACATTTCCCATCAGTTGACGATCCGGCCCACATACAAGGCTCTTTGCATCGATCTTGAGGTTTTACTGCACAATTTTCTGTGTCTGGAGAAGCATTCAACATACCGTCTGACATAATTGGTGTACAGTGACTTTCACAGCATTCGTCGCAATTCTTCTCTTCCAAACATTTTTTAGGATCACACGTTGGCAAACCACAGAATGCAGGTTCAGTAGTGCTAGATTTAAATACAAACGCTTTGCAAGATTTGTCTTGTAAACATGCTTCTTTGACATCTGAAATAGTACCCATGTACTCACGCATCTTTCCATCTTCTGGTAATCGATTTAATCCTAAAAAGGTGTTAAAATCTATTTCTGGTTTTGGTTTTTGGGTGGTTTTAAACATGAAACCAATAATTGCAAAAATGAGTGTCACTCCCATCAAAGAATAGCCCACTGTTTTGACAATTGATTTTTTTGGGGTTTTACCTTTTCGTTTAATCATAATAGAAAGCACTGAAGCAACACTTACTCCGGCAAAAAGAACTAATAATAAGATAACATTGATAGTTTTTGCAGCCTCTCTCGGATTATTGGATAATAATGTGGCCAATCCTGGAATTTTTGGTATACTTAAACCATGTGTATAAGAGGTGGCCTGTGCTCGAACACTATCCACTGATTTCTGAATTACATCTGTTTTTATAAATACATTTTGCATGCAAGATCCTGCTGCTTTTGCTTGATTTTTTTGATTCGTTTCATCCATTATGCATGGCAATGCTCGTCCATTTTGAGACATGTTTTGGCATCGTTTCATGAAATCATTTCGCAAAAGTTGAGTTCCTCCTCCGCAAGTTTGCGCTGCTCTTGATCGAATATCTCGTGCGGCTGTCATAATATTTTTTGATAAATTTTGTACATCTGATTTTGAACCAAAACTAAAACCACTTTGTGCCACCGAACGTCCAATGTCGGTCATACTGTTTCGAATTGTTCTTAAATTAACAGCAGACAACGATTTATTTAACACTTCTTGCGCTTGTTCTGCCTGATTTTCTTGATCAATGTTACGCAAAACACACATACCTTTATCTCCTTTACCAGCAATGACAAGATTGCCCGAAAAAATTAAATCTGGATGACATGCATTGTCTTTCCACGTGCACCCTTTTTCAGATGAACATGATTCTTCTGTATTAGAGGTTTTGCATACTGTGTCACATATGCTTTGATCAAATTTATATCCATCTGGTCGAGTTGCAAATGGCCAGTATTGCTTATCATCAACTTTTTTGTCTGAAGAACAATCAACAATATTCATATCTTTATCATAACAAATTTTAGGACAGCCCAAAACTGTTCCATCTTCAGCGTAAATGTTGCTAATTACCGAGTCAAATCCAGATTTTTTTTCATCGATGCATACATTTGTCTGGCATTCTGTTTCTGCCACCGAATCTTCCGTGATCGGATTATTTTCGCAATTGTCCCCTTTACAATTATAATTTTCTATCATTTTTTCGACCATTTCTTCGGTCACTACATTGTCTTTATACCATAATTTGCACATCTTTATTTCTCGGGTATCGTCCACATTCAATTGACGTGTATTTGCTGGGCACTTTTTCACTCCACTTTTTGCCATGACCATTTCTCCGTCAACTTCCTCTTCTTTCATCTCGTCTTCTTTCAATTGAAAATTGATACAATCATAGTCTTCTTGTGTCATTGGATCGTTGCACCTAGCAAAACATCCACGTTTTGCAGTTTTAATAAAATCACTGATACAAATGCCTGTTGTTGTTCCTTTTCTGGTCATTTGAGCATAAATACAGCCTTCTTTCTCATTACAAGTAGGTTCATCGGTTTTGTGAGCAACGGATTTACAAGTTGCTTCTGTTTCTCCTTCATTCCTTTTCCACATGCAACCTGGCTCGGTGCATTCTGCTCGGGTCAAGAGATTTGAACAATTGTCATTCAGTGGTTTAGAATTGTCGTAGGTGCACTTATCAGCACATCGCAGATTTGTCGGGAGACTACATTTGTCTACAGATAGACAGTCTTCATCGCTTTGATCTTCGCATCTCCAATCTTTAAATGCAATGTCTTTTGTCAAACACATGTCAGTGCCACATCTTAATTGAATGGCATTTATAAGTATTTGCGAACTTTTACTAGCCTTTTGTTCAACAAAATCTCTTACACCAATTGCTGCTTCTCTATTTGCTTTATTAACTGCTTCTTTAAGATTTTTAATCAATGAATCATCATCTTCCTTTTTAGGTTTTGGAGGGACAGTCACAAATACCATTTTATTATATGTAATTTATTTTTTTGTTTGGCTAAATATAAAAAAAAAGATGGGCGTTGCAGTCAGTTCTAATTTCTCGGAAATGAGCCAAGAGGCGTCAAATGAATTTTCTACTGGTATATCACAAGATTCCAAAGCCAACCAAACTGCACAAAATGTTGCACAGCAAGAATGTAAAAATATGAAAATAAAATCAGGCCCTGGCGCCAAAGTAGAAGCATGTAATAATAAAGTTAGTCAATCGATTACTGCTGAACAGTTAAATGAACAAATTCAAGATGCTAATATTCAAAACGAATCGTACACGCAGATGCAACAAAAAATGTCTCAAGCAGCCAAAAGTGTGGTGAAGGGATTTAATTTTGGAGCATTCTCGTCAGCAACCAATTCTGTCAAACAAAGTATGAGTGTATCTACTAAAATGTCCAATGAAATCAGTCAAGAATGCAACACGGAAAATGCAGGGATCAACAAAGTCTTGCAATCGTGCGATGGATTTGAAATTGATGCTTCTACAGGCGGTGAGGTATATGCATGTAATATGGATGTACAACAAGAAATTTTAATGAAGCAAGTGGCCAAATGCCAGCAAGATGCATCGGCATCTAATAAATCGATTCAAAAGTTAGAACAGTTGGCAAAACAATCGGCCAGTGCTGCAGCAATTGGTATCGATCCCATGACGTACTTTATTATTGGAGGTATAATAGGATGCGTGCTCATAATCTTTATTGGAAAACCGATTATAACTGGAATAAGTAAAAATGCTGAAAATTTCTTCAAACCAGAAAAAATAATGATGATGGCAGGTATTGCAGCAATTGGTGGTGGTGGTTTTCTGGCAGTAATGTCCATGATGATGAAAAAAGACAAAGCCAAATGGGTTCCACAAATGCATACTACTGGATATCCCGGTGATGGTAAATTTATACGAGCATCTCGATTTTCAGAAGACGATTTAGCAAATCTTGATAAATTTTGCAATGGTTTAAATCGGCAACAGTGCACGGGTGCCGCTGGAGGAAAGGGTGATATTTGCGAATACGATTTTGAAAACGGGTGTCAAATCAAAAGGACATTTGTTGGTTATCCAAAGAAAGTATTGGGATCCGAAAGTAATGGTGTCTCGCCTCAGTCTGCAAATGACGCGTGCGTCAACGATGAAAAGTGCAGTGGTTGGCGATGGGATGTCACTGCTAAAGACAAACTCTCTGGTGGTATGGATGTTGTAGAACAAATGAAATTGCATTCAAAGGACGTGTCGGAAGCGGAAACTATGCTGACCGGTGCAAAACCTGGATATTCAAGAAAGCAATGCTTTGAAAAACCTCCAATGTGTACAAAAGGCTGCCCGGAAGGAACATTTCCAGATGTTCGTGATGCTTGTGGTATTAGAGACGGAAAAATTGTGACGGATAAAACTACGTGTGAAAGCCGAGGTACTTTTACAGAAAATCAAGGCGGTGGTAAATCGTGCAGTATCCCAGGATGCAAATGGCAAAACGAAACATGTGTCAACAAGGGAGGTGCTGCAAAGAAAGGATGGGAATGTAAAACATACAATTGTTTGAAATGTAAAAAAGATCCAGCAACAGGAGTTGCAATATTATACTCTCTGAAGAAGGGAGGATTGCCGGACATAGAACCAGCAATATGGACAAAAGATATTTGGAAAAAATATGCAACAGGTGTGGGAGGAGAAAGTAATTCGGTAAGTGCTTCTGAGAGTGCAAATATGAAATGTGCCAATTTTCAATCGTACGGTGCTGTTAAATTACCACCAAAAGGAGTCAGCAAAGAGGGCAATAATTTAACCATGATGGCTGGGTTAGGAATAGGGGGAATTGGTTTGCTTCTCTTAATCATTGGTATTATTCGAAACGCCACAGCAAAACAATCTTAATAAGGTTTTTTAATTAGTTCAAAATGAATGCAAGAAATATATTTATATGTAATTTATTACTATATAAAAATGCATACTTTTTTTTTCAAAACAAAATTAGTAAAAAAATGAACGTAAAAATTGACAAACAAAATGTTAAATAATATGCATAGATTAAAAGGTAGTATTCCTGAAGATATATTATTAAAAATAGACTCGGAGTATTTTCCTGCACCGGATAGAGAGAAAGACAGTGTTTTTTTTTCCATTAGTATCATTCAGCAGTGTACTGGTACAATATGGATTTACATGGTCACCTTTGTAACTCCTGATGGCAACGTTATACCTACTGCAACACGAAAGTATCCACGATCGCTAGAACATTTTTTGTCCCTTATCGCAAAATCCTTAGAATTTACATTTTTGAATAAATCAAACATTCTATTTGAATCCAGTTGTACAAATTGTTTCACTGCCGGTTTAATAGGTCCGCTAACAAGGAAACAAAGTTTATGTAGGGATTGTCATTGGAGAAAATTTTCTTCTATGTCATTAACAACCAAAGATCAATTTCAATTATATGATAAAAATAGTAGTGCAAATAATACAAATGTTGGGTACATAGAAGACTTGATTTGGCACGCTTTAAAACGCATTCGGACACAAAATCGTATTTCTAAAGAGAAGATTAGTAATTATGGTACCAAAGAGAGAAAACTTTGGATTAAGTTGCAAAAACCCCGCATGCCTATTTCTAAAATTTTGCACAAGGCTTCCAACAGAAAAAAAAATATTTTTTAAATTCTATTTAAATTCATGCATTTTGTTGTAGTGATTTTTGTGCTCTTTTTGATAGTGTTCTTTCCAAAATTTTCTATGTGCCTGCATTTCTAACATGCAATATGCTTCTGCATCTTGAATGGTGTAATTTTTTTGATGCTTGGCACATAATTCTTGCAAATTCTTTATAGAACATTTATCTTTTGTAACATCGTCGCCGGTAAATATCTCAGCAAAATACCCGATGCACTGATTCATATTTCCCATTTTCGTCATTTGTTTACGAACGCAATTGGAAAAATGCACTGATTTAGCATTGTCTGTTTGGTGGTCGGTTGCCATTAAGTATTGACAGGAATTCATAGTAACTTAGTTTTATTAAAGAATGGAAAAAAAAAAAAAATTTAATCGCCGACTATCGAATAAAATGCTTCGATGGAGATTACTTTGCGTTTTTAGGATGAATTAAAAAAAAATGTTTTTAATTTTTAATTTGGAAGAGTATACGTTGGCGTTTGAATAACATATCCATCAACGTCTTGCACCTCAGCAAACAATTGGCGTCCCATTTGCCCATTCATTAAAATATGATTGCCTAATGTTCCATGGGATTGAATGACATTGTTAAAGAAATATTCAACAAAAGCAACATTGATATTTGTTGTATTGATTTGTAAAATATCTCCAATACTTGCCTGTTGAAGCCCAACGCCTCCAACCAATGATATATTTGCATCTGCAATTTTTACAGAAGTAGTTGTTACAGGATCAAGTAAAGATCCATCCACTAAATGTCGATACACTTTCACATAAACTATTTTACCTTCAGCATTTGCGATTGTAATTTGAGTACCAGTAGCATTACTTATGGTACCACTACCATTTTCAGCATTATCTACAAAAATTTTGTATTGTAGGCCGACAAAACTTGCAGCAACTTTGAGGAAAATTGGAGAGGCAAGAGAACCACTAATTTCTTCATCATTGTTGTTTGTCAACGATACTTGTGGTTCTTCTCCCAAAGATACTGAAGAAGAATTAAGCGTTTGAGTTCTTTGTAAGGAGTCCGTGTACGTAATTCTTACATGAATAGCATTTGAAAAATCTGTGGAATTTAGTGTATACGTATTGGACAAATTTGTTGACGTAACGTTTTGTAAAATCGTCGAAGTTCCTCGTTTCCATGTATATGTAACATTTCCACTTATACCGTCAGCATCTGAAATGACTGCCTTGATTTTGTCTCCAGTAATCATTTTTGCTACAGAAATAGAGCGGTCAGAAGATGTTAGTAAAGAGATAGAGATTTGCCCATCTATATTTCCCGCAACCGAAGCACTTGAAACACTGTGACTTGTATTACCATCAGTATAAGATGCTTCTACATGTATGAATTTTGAAGCATCGGCTTGAGTTACAGAATAGGTAGAAGAATTACCAATGACAGATTTATTTAATTTCGCGTTGTTATCTGAACGATACCATTGAATACTTAAATCATTCACTGAAATGCTACCATCCGCGTTGTTACTCGTTATGTAATTTGTATCTTTTATGGATGATGATAGAGACAATGTTTGACCCGCTACTACCAAACCATTTATACTTAATGTTCCACTTGGAGCATACGATTTTACAGGTAATGGTATTGAGTCAATTATGACTCCTCCACTTGTTGTGAGCCTTTTGTAGAAATATGTACCACTTTGACCAAATATTTTGTTTTGCGTATATACGGTTGAATTGTTTTTGTTACCATTGTGAGGGTAAGAGAACCATTGAGATGATTGGGCAGTAGCATTTTTACTCAAAGCCACATTTGGTAACGCTTCATTGGCATTAAATTCTTGTATATTGTTTTCGTACGATGCAGTGATTGATGGTAAAGTTCCTAAGGTAGCCACACCAACTTCATTGTTGTTGTTTGAATCAGTATAAGTAAAGACAACACTAATTGTATACCCAAAATCTGCTGGTGTCAAAGTGTAAGTTGCTGTTCTTATATTCAAAGACACGTTGTTTCGTTTCCATAATAAGGTTGGAGTTTGAGACAATCCATCACTGTCACTCACGCTTAAACTCAAAATATCTCCTACAACTACATTGTTAGATGCGGCGGCGTTTCCATCTTTCATTATGATGCCAATGCCCTTTGAATTAATATACCGCGATGTTGTGTATACCTCTCTTAGCAAGGGTGGTTGCGTAGTGTCATAAATACCATTTGAAGTAATTTTTAACCAATCTACATTCCAAAATGCTTTCATGCGTATTTGATATCCAACATCTTCACTTGTTGTGGTGTACGATAAAGAAGTTGCATTTGCAATGT
>MDTB01046526.1_pt1 | contig 17535 bp, 26 predicted proteins | sample 811161 | NCBI WGS metagenome assembly MDTB01 (sample SAMN05326650, study PRJNA326480) | marine metagenome | isolation source: seawater | place: Mediterranean Sea | collected 2009
AGAGAACGAACATCCAATCTTCAAGCACCACGGCGGAACTCACAAGATTGCGTTCTGTGTTGAAGACCTAGTTGTTGACAGTCTACTGGACGATGATCACGCCTTCAATGTTGACCAGTATGCCAAGATATGGGCAACAGGTGATGTCAAAACCACATACGACCTTCGTTAAATTTTTGTTACAGAATTATCTTTGAAAAATGTTTTGATCACCCAACCCGGAAAGTCTATTTCCCACCATTTTTCTTTGTTGGTCCAACTGCCAGGCTTTGCGTGGTGTGTGTTGTGTAGTCCACTGCCCAATGTCAGTATGTTTACCCAGGTGTTGTTAGTGCTGTGGTCTGGTGTGTCAAAGTGTCTATAACCATATTTGTGGCAAAGTGTGTTTACCATTCCTGCACTATGGAAAGTTACAACTGCTGGTATAGAGATTAAAAATACTGCTATACGCCAATCGATTAATGCAAGTACAAGATAAGTTCCTAACAGTAATTTAAGATAGTGTTTGTGTATGAATGTGATCCATTTGTCTTTGATGAGATCAATAACAAATTTCCTTTCAACAGTGAAAGGTTCCCAGAACGTGGTCCATATTCTCCACCCTGCTTGACCACCATGTGGATCTGCTTCTGTTTCAGGAGCATCGTGATGCTTTCTGTGTATGCCACACCAGGCAATAGGTGAACCAAAACAGTTGAACATACTCAACACAATCAACAGTCTTGATTTCCAATAAGATGTTTTAAAACTTTTGTGTGATAGATATCTGTGTAGTGCAATCTCTCCGCCCACCTTGCCAAACATTATCCAACCCACGAGCGATAACCATAGCCAAGTCAGATCTGCATACACCAAACCCACACCTAAAAGAATATGGTTTGCTAATAGTATTAATTTTAATTTATATTCGTAACTCATCTTTTTTCACTGTATATTGCTTGTATTTATTTGCACTTCTTTCTATCAATTCTCGGTGTGCTGATTCGTTCACCTTGCCCAAAATAAATCCAACAATACGATCATCATCAACGCCGTCCTTTATATCCACACCGTGCGGTTGCGAACAGTTATTAATTAGGAATGCATCTGTGTCTTCTGGAATTATGCAAAAATGTTTGGGTTGGTTGCTCATGTCTTTGCTGTAATCATATTCATTGCACATATACAGAGTATCTCTCGATCCACTCACAACAAATCTGTAACCAATAGGTTCGTTTGCCAGTTGATGATCCAACATCTCTTGGGTGATTGTCATGTGATGTGGATGAGGTGCAGTGACATAGTTGCCGTCCACGTGTGGAGCGACGTTGCCCATTGAACGTGCCAACCTCACATAAAACTTGTACTCAAAAGGAAAGTGTGTGTCAATCCATTCCAACAGTTCAGGATACTTCTGCTTTGCATATTCATTCCATGGTTTCATGTCACCAAACGGTGTTGATAGATCTTTCGTTCCTAGCAAAGTTTCTTCTTTCCACCAAGCAAAATCTTCCTTTGGAATGAATCTTTCTTTGATCAATTCCTTGTTTGGAATTGGTGGTATGTCTAATGGCGTGAATATCATTTTGCACTCAGGACTAACTGTTTAATTTCTGCCTTTTGATCAGCAATCCATTTAATTGTTTCTATTATGTCTGTGTAGGATAGTTTAGGTCCGTTGTGTTCTTTATTGAATTCGGTGTCTACATATCCTAATGCAAGATTTGTAATTTTACATTTCCTATCATTATCATTGTGTAGCATCTCGCATTGAGCATGGAGAGCCATTTTTTCTACAGGATATTGTTTGTGTACAACTTGCCAATTTGTGTATGGAACTGTGTCTACTCCAATATTGATTATCAATTTGTCTTCCATCTTCCAGGCATCGAACATCTCATTTAATAGTTCTACCTGTGCGAAACCTTCATGTGCATTGTTGATGAAAACATCACAATCGATTGCCTCTTTAATAATTTTGATCCTATCGTCTTTGTTGGTTATGTCATAACCGTTGCTTTTGCTGAATCCTTTTGCAGAAGGGAAATGATAATATATTGCTTCACCTATCCTTTTGGTGTGACCTGTTACTGCGTATTTTTTAATCATTTAAAACTCCGTATGCCGGCGTAAGACAAACTCTATTCAGTCCGTTTTCTCTTTTAAATCTATTCCATTCCTTGTCATGAGTTGTGCCTACTAGAAACGAATCACTTGGTTTCAAATTAAAATGTTTACAAATTTCTTCTTGTTGTTTTGCATATAAATTTTTCTTTGTGAATACTGTGTTTGTAGAAATCACTGTGTCGAATACATCGATAATGGCATGATTGAAATAACCAACTCCCTGCAACTCTTGTTGTATAAGTTCTGGTTGTCTCACAAACCTTACACCTGCTCTTAGGAGTCCTAGGCCGTATGGTTTAGAGCAACTCCAAAAAACTTCTTTTACATTTGGATACATCTTTATTTGGTGTTCTCCCGTAGTGCCTGCAAATGCCATATCAAGGTACACGTCCATTTTTGGATAGGTATTACATACTTGATCATATCTGTCATCAAAATTTCCAGTAGCACTAAAAGGATTACTCATATACAACGGCACTTCCGGAAACAAATCATCTGCTGTTTTAGAAATACCCATTGGTTTTTTCATAAATGTTGGATATCTGTATTCACCTTCAAACACTTGATAACTTTTTACTTTAGTACACATCCAATCAATGCTTTCATGGATGCCGTTAGTAGGGTATGCCCATCTAAATTCAGATAGATCTATCAACGGTTTTAAATATTCTCTAATCTTTTGCTGACATTTTTCCCAATGAGCACGTCTTTTGACAGAAGGCGTTTTGTCATTTTCATTCGTGCTTTCGATATATTGGCCATAAATTTTATCCAATTTACCTTGAATAACCTTGTCGATAGGCGAATGAATGGCTTTGCTTGTTCCAAACGTTTCGTTAGTGATCGATGATAGTTTACTCATATTATATTATACACTTTATTATTGATCTATTCAATGGAATAATTTATACTTACTTAACCCAAATAAATACACATGATAAGGAATTGATTATGTTAATAAGAAAAAAATACGATTTACCAACAATGTGGAAATTTCAAAATAAGAAATTCGACATCCAACGATTGCAAGAAGAAGCATTACAGTTGGCCAACGATTATGGAAATGTAATGGAAACAAATAAAGCACTATGTTCTAACAATCACGAGTTGGTTATGAGTGTTTACAAACATTTTAAACAAATCAATCTTACAGAATTTGATCCCGGTGCGGAATCACCAACAGTTGAAAGTTGTGAGGCAATGGGTAAAACAGCAGGTACTGGAGATAAGTCAATCAGTAAAATTGCAAAATATAAACTGAAATCAAGATTAGGAAAAGGGTTACATCCAGGTCTTAATGAACACAATTACAATACTCCAACAGACAAATATTTAGGATCATACTTCCAAGAAGTTGTAGAATCTTTCAAAGCAGATGCGATTAGAGTTAGATTAGTAAGGTTGGATCCAGGCAAGACACTTACTCCACACATTGATTATGATCCAACTTATGCAGTAAGAGTGATTATTCCTATTTTTGCAGAAGAAGAAGCAACAAATTATTTTTGGAGAAAAGGCAAACAAGAAGCATATCATTTAAAAGCGGATGGGTCAGCATACTTTTTAAACATTGGATTTAAACACACAGTGGTGAATTCAGGTAAGACACCTAGAGTAAGTTTAATGTTCAGTTTGAAAAACCAATCAGACTTACAAGAAATCGAGGCAGGTGATTGGAATGAAAAAAACAATATGGGTGAGTTAAGTATCTTGAAAGATTACAAACAACACAAGGAATATGCCGATGCCCAACGAATGGCTGTTTAAAACAGAAGTAAAAAAATCAAATATACACGGACAAGGTAGATTCACTTTAGAAAATATTTCTATAGGAAAAACTGTGTTGAAACTTAACGGAGCAATAGTACCAAAAGAAGAAGCACCTGGTAAGTTTCCGGTTAGTCTTACACATAATATGAATTGTGAAGATAGTTTTGTAAACCACAGTACAAGACCTAATTTAGCATACCTTGGTGGTACTACCTTTATTGCTTGTGAAAATATTCAAACCGGTGATGAACTGACCATGGACTATGGACAATTTGCTGGAGATCGTAAATTTTTATTTTAATGAAAGACCCATTATCATACAAAGTAAAAAAAATAATTGAGTGGTTGTTGATTCAACAAGTGCCAGCGATATTAGTAATATTATTCCTAATATACTGGTTTTTCTTTACACATTAAATTTTTCTTTCCATTTCAACCCTGCAAATGGCCAACCTGTGATAACAGGTCTACATCCTGGTACTGCATTAACAACAGGATTTACGTAGTGAGCAGAACCTACTCTAAATAGAATACAAGTATTTCTCTTTGGTTTTATTACAATAGGTCCAATAAGATAAGGATCTTGATTTACTTCGCCTAGTTTTTTCTTAAAATCTACCCAATTAGATCTTTCTTTAGGATATTCTTCAAAGTGTTTGTTAAGCATAAATTGATCTGGGAAAATTAATTCACCTCCTTCTTCGTCTGTCAAGTACATTACAAAAACAAATTGTCCGTATATATCTTTTCTTTCGGTGTGTACATTATAGATACTGTTGCTGTTAAAGGTTTTCACAGTAAACTGTAATACGTTTGATTCATCTATATCTTGTATGTGTAATGGTTTATGAACAACTTCTAGGACTTCGTTCAATTTCACAACAATTTGTGCAACTACTCCGCTATCTTCTCTTACATTATATTTGACATGATTATAATTGTAGTAAGACTTGCTTATTATGTGTGGTTGTTCGTTGCCATCTAAGACTTTTGTTTCTGCGGATTTTATTTTAGAAAGAACTTTGTCCACAGTATTTTCTTTTATAAAATCTTCAGTATACCAAACCTCGTTATCTACAAGTTCTTTCCACATTAATGGCAGTCCTCAGGCTTTGGTTGTGCGTGTTTATCTGCATCAAAATAATAGTTAAAATTACAATGCTTGTCTAGGCCGTCTATAAGTTCTTTCGTGGCATAAGGCCAACCTGTAACTACCGGTCTTGCATTTTCTTTTATCTCACCAATAAGCGATGTTACATAATGGGCAGATCCTATTGCAAACACAACACATTTGTTAAACTTTGGTTTGATTACAATATCATCTAAATATCTCATAGGATATCCTCGAGACTCAACTAGATTAATATTTTCTTCCCAACGTTTCCTTTGATCAGGATATGCTTTCAAATGTATTTCACAACCTTTCCTGCTCGGAAAAATTAAATGTCCACCAAGTTCGTCAGAAAGAAAATGCATAAATGCGTATGGACCATATTTGTTTATGGGTTCTGTGTGTAAATCGTACCACCCTCTTTTAGAAAAACTTTTAGTAAAAAGTTGTAGTCCTTCTAAATTTTCCTTTGGTACTGGAGTTTCTGTAAGCGGTTCCAATACTTCATTAATTTTATCCATATAAAGATCAATCATAATTTTATTTTTATGAATGTCTGTTCTATGTACCGTGTAATTATAGGTGGTTGCGTTTACACCACTGTCTCTAAAGTTTGGCAGTATTGCTTCACCCGGTTCTAATTCAGTACTGCCCGATTGCCACATACCATCTTTAATATGTTTAACTATATCTTCGTTTAAAAAATTTTCGAATTCCCAAATTTCGTTTTTAACAACTTCTTTCCACATTATCTTTCGTGTCCTATTGCGACTGCTTTTGTTGATTTTATTCTAGCATCGGTACCATACATACTCATATCAAATTCTTTTTTCCATTCACTTACATCATATTTAATTAACTTTTCCGGGTACACTTTGGAAAGTTCTTTGGTAAATGTATCCTGGTTGTGCCAAAACTGATAGACCTCATCTGCTCGTAGACATCTTGAAAAATACAAATATGTTGCGAGGTCTTTTACTTCTGTTCGAGGTTCGTCTTTAAATATATTCCTAATTATTTTCCTGTTCTTTTCTACTAATCCTGTTATAAAAGGCATTTTGTCTAAGTTTTTAAAAAACCATTTTGCTTGTATGCCAATGTCATGACCAGTGTCATATAAGTCTTTCATAGTATGACTCAATGCTCTGGAATTGTAAAAATTATGATAGAACCACCAATAGTCGAACATACGAACTATTTCATCTTCGTCATACGAAAAACATCTATGCATAATTTCTATTTCTTCAAACTCATATGTGCTACGTTCGTCTCGGTACTCAGGGTGTTTGTGTAATTGTTTGTAACCAAGTCCTGAGAATGAATATGGAAATGCAAGTATTTTAGACTTCACTTTATATTCTGTTTGAAACTTTTCTGTGTATAATTCTGTATTAGGCACAAGATTTAAAAAGTAAGTTCTCATGAAATCAATCCCAATCTCGTAATCTCTGTTTAAACTATACAACCAACTGTCTGCTGTCTCTCCTGGTAGTGCTATAATCATTTCTGAAGTAACAGGTAATCCTTTCGATTTAAAACTATCTACAAGCGGTGTTAGTTTGTCGTTGTTAATATTTGCTCTGTTTATAACTTTAAGTGTATCTTTTGCGTGTGTTTGGAAACTTACTTTAAGGTTACGTTGATCTGCGTCTAAATTGTTATGTATTATATCTATAATTTCTGGCAACCATTTACTGCCATTCTTTGCTAGTCCTGAATATGATATCTTAGGATTGTTTCCTGTTGCTTCTTTATTTGCTTTCATTTTTTTCACAACATCTAGATCTCGTGGTAGCATACCAAAGTTTGCATCAAGTATTTCTACTTCTGCTATGTTAGTGTGTTTGTATAAAAAGTCCAACTGCTCATACACCGGATCTATATCGAACTTTGTAACTTTTGATCTTGCTTGACCTCCCCAATCACAGAATGCACACTTAAAGGGACAACCTCTGTTTGTTTCGAATGATGCTTTAACTCTTTTTTCTTCTGCAAGTATAGAATCAAATACTCCATCTAGGTAAGGTGTCGGCATCTCGTCTGTGCCAATTTGGTATAACTTTCTTCCTACTTCCACATTATTCCAACCTAATCCAAAACTGCCATCATGTGTACTCATCGGGGCATCTATGTTTAACAAAAATTTACTTACTAATTTCTCTCCTGGGCCAACCCAAAATATATCTATGTAAGGATGTTGTTTGGCAAATTCTTCTGCAAGTTTAGGATCTTCCGGCACGTTAGGACCACCGTACATTGTTATACCATTTGGATTTACATCCTTGTAATGGCTCATCAATTGATCGTTATATGCTTGATTCCAAACATAGCACGTAAGACCAAATACATCTATGTTTTTAAATTTTTCTGTATACTCTTCTATGGGTTTGTATTTGTAAAGTGGTTCGTTAAAAGTATATTGTGATTTAATTTCTGGAATGTTGTTGCAATAACTTATTAGACAGGCCGCGGCGTATGGTAGCCAAGTTTCATGAATAACCGATATAGTTCCTAATTGTACTGTCTTCATATGTTTATTATCCCAACCCAGATTGTTAATACGATAATATATTAGAAGTATTTAGTTTTTTAAAGTGTCCTTGACTTCGGACAATTTGCCAGTGTGTGATATTTTTATAACCGCTTCGGTTGGATCCCAAATGTAATCTGGATCTATATAATAACTGTATATGAATTGTATCATATCAGATTTTGGAGAATCATGAAATACAAGTTCTGTTTCTAATGTTAGTTTTTTATAATCTTCATCTTGGAACCAAGTATTGTCGCCAACCATGTAAGTTCTTTTATGTTGGAACAATTGGTTTATTGCTCTATCTTTTACATCGTGTGTCCAATAGTAATGCTTGAAGCCATTATCTCTTGCCCATGCAATTTGATGCTTCATCATTTTAAATCCATAACGTCCATGCCTATATTGTTTTAATATATGATATCTACATTTTCTAATAGATTCAGGTGTGCCTGTTATAAAACTTCTTTCAGCATAACTTATACTGGCAACTTCTTCGTTAACTATTGCCAACCATAAACTGCTCTCTGGATCTAACTTATCCAAATCAAATTTATTTTTTGTATAAGTGCCAGCACTACCTTCTTCTCTTGCTTTTATGAGAAATTTTTCTACTAGGTCTTTGTGTTCGGCTGTGTATTTTACAATTCTTTCCATTCTTTATCTGTTTCAAGTCTTTTAATAAACCAACCTCCAAGATCAAACTCCCACCAATTAAATTGGAAAGAAGCACTTGAAGGCTTCCAGTGGTGATTATTGTGCCACCCTTCTCCCCACATCAAAAATCCAAGTAATGGTATGTTTGTAGAATTGTCATCAGTTTCGTGATTACGATATCCAAATGTATGTGTAAGAGTATTAATGAACGACCCTGCGTTCCATAAAATCATTCCCGGAATCAAATACGCAGACAATAACAACATTGGATCTATAAGGTACCAAGTCAATGCGATAACACCATGTATCGCAAAGTACCACTTATGTAAAAACAAATGGAATTTCGATCTTATTAGTTTGATCACGTATCTTGGATTTGGCACTTCAAACATACTCAACCATTGCACTCTAAAAAAGCCAAGCACCTCAGGTGAGTGCGGGTCACCTTCTTTGTCTGTATGGTGGTGGTGTTCTTTATGAATTGCTACCCACCCTATACTTGATCCAGTAAGTCCATAGAATCCACAAAGGGTTCCAAAATACTCAAACCATTTTGGAGAATTCCAACTTGCGTGGCTTAACAATCTATGGTAGGTTATAGTCATACCAAAACATCCAGTTACGAAATAAACAAAAAATGCTATTAACCAATGATGCCATGAACCGTACATAACCATCGGAATAATAGATAGGTGCGTTATTATTGTGGTAAAAAATAATAACCATTGATCTCTTTTTGCTTTTTTAAACACTTCAAACATTATACACATACTTATTTTTTTATACGACCGCTAAAAGGAAATGACGTAAATAAACTTATGCTTTCCCATTTTACCATAAAAAATGTTTTGTCAGATTCGCAAATAGACTATCTTGATCGTATGGAAAGTAAATGTGGAAATTGGAAGGCAAAAAATTACAAAGAAGGCTTTATAGACAAAAATTACCTAAATGAATATGGCGGAAATAATGTTACAACACTTGAAAAATTGCCTGCTACATTTTTGCATGATACATATGAAAAATATTTGTCAGAAGAATTATTGCAAGAAATTTATAACATTGTTGCACCACACACAGAAAAACAGACAGGCAGACTGTACCCAACAATAGGCACAATCAACACTTGTTTGAAACCAATGGAACCACACGTTGATATTGTTCCGGCCCACAGAGATCATGACAAAGGTCCAATGTATTCAATACTAATTCCTTTGCCCAGTACTGCGAACAGCACTACCTTGGTTTGGAATGCATACGGCAAAGCACCGGTTAAAAATGAAGGCGACTGGGGAGAACCTACAGCATATGAACACGATATTGGAAGTATAATTTGCTTCAAACGACAATCGATCCATGCTAGTGGTCCTATTGAAAAGGGTGTTAAAAGGTTTATTATAATGTTAACCAGGAGTATATACTAAATACATACGTATTTTTAATAAATATAAGCATTAAAGGAAACTATTATGTATTACAGAAAAGAAACAGTAAAACACGGCGAAGGCTTTAACGACCAAGTAACTGGACCAAGTGCAGAATTAGTAGCATTATTCAGAGCATATCACAACGATGATAGAATTATAAGAGATGCTAGAAAAATCACGGATGATTTCAACGCAGTTGATTGCACAATCTACAAAGATAAAGCAACTATGGATGCCTACGATGCTGAAGTGGGTGCATTAACAGGTGCAGGTAAGAATTGGGGAAGCGGAATCAGTTTTTTCTCAGACTCACAAGGTGAAATCACTAATCTAGAAGATTCAGCAGTATCAGATTTTGATTGGTCTAAAAAAAGCGTTTACTTCGAGTAAGTTTACTGAGATTTTAAACCAGTAATTATATCACCATCGACAAACATATCGATCGGATGTTTCTTGCCAAAGTAATCGTTTGACTCCCAAGAATTATCATTTGAATTATAATCAAACCAAGGACTGACTGCATAAACAAGATTGCATCTTTCTAGGTTTGCCTTATCTGTAAACGGCCTGTGAGAAATTGCAGTATCCCAGGACAGCCATTCTCCGGGATTAAAATAGTATTTTCCATGATCCTCTACTTCTAGTCCAAATGCATTATTAGGAGCAGTCACAGACAAATTTATTCTTGCTTCAAGAAATATGCTGTCATCTCTATGCCACATAAAATCATTTACGTATTTTTTAGTTTCTTCGCTATCTATGTTTTGCATCTTGGCCAACCTACTTCTTACAAAGGATCTTTTGAATAATTTTGTAATATTTGCAAGATATTCGTGATGCATGACATCAGTAAGTTTATTAAAACTCCATGTATCTGTGTAGGTGTTCTTCCTTTGATAATTTTTTAACATCTTTTGATCTGCATATTTTTCTTTGAATGCATTTCTTTCTACTTCTGTGATGACATTGTTCTCAAACATATAATCAAATACAGCATGGGTACCTGACTCTGAACTCACTTCCCACATTCGTTTATCTAGTTTTGCTCTTAATATCTTTTTATATGTTTCGATATTTTCTAATATAAAATCCATGTTCATATTGGATCTTGGATATCCTAGTGTGTGGCAAACTTCAGGTATAGTGTTCTTGTGTTTGTAATCTTTATTATATACAAGGCTGAGTCCACCATAATATGGATCCCTCATAACTTCCGACCCATATATATTTAGGAATCCGTGATAACCGTAAGTCTTAAATGCGGACTCCACACTACTTTGAACTTTTTCTATATCAATATCAGGATGTGAAAATGTTAAAACTTTTTGATCTGTGGACTTAGGTTGCAATATATCTTTTTCAACATATTCATACATTCCTGATTCATTTGATATCCAGTCATGTACTGCTTTGTCTTCGGGACAGTCTTTAACATAAAATTTGTAACTCATTATTCATCTTTGTGAAAGTGATCATAAAATATTGCACACTTTTCATACTTTTCGAAACTTTTTTCTAACATTTCTAAATGCTCTTTTGGTTTAATAGATCCGGTCGTGGTGATTACCCATTTCTGTTGATCAATTTTATCAGCACCATGAGGCATATCTAATTCATTAATTACGAAAGCATTCGTGGTCATTGGCATATCAACAAAATGTTTTACTTTGCTACCGTACTTAGGTGAAAAATAAAAACTATCATCTCTAACATCATTAATTAATAATCTATATCCAGATGGTTCGAATGGCAATAGATTTTCTTTTCCTTCGTTTGCTCCTCTTGAAGCATCATTGTGTAATGGTATATCTTTACGTTGTCTTACTATTTCAGCATGATTGCATTCAATTGGAAGTTGTTGTATCAAATTCACTAATCCATAAAGTGACTTAGGCAAGTTTGGATGTACATTTACCTTTGTTTTTCTTTCTAATCTATTCATCCATGAACGTCTTACTGCTTTTGGATCTGTGAACTCTTCAGGTTCAAGTTGTCCAAGCAAGGGAACTATTCTCCAAAATTTATGTGGATGTCTTTCAATTACTACTGTCTCTTTGAGATGTTCAGGCTTATTGCCATATCCTTGGTTCACCACGTCGGGTGGCCACAAATAATTCCTGTCATGAAAAACTTCTAGTTCGTCTAAGTCTAGTTTTTCATACGGAATATCTATAGGTAGAAATGCTAACTTCTTAAATTTTTCAAATCTATCGTCCATGAAAATTACTTATCCTTGAAATATTTCTCAAGTTTATTTGGTTCGTTTATTAAATTATCGGCCCCAGGCAATGGTTCTTTTTTCTCAGTTATTACTGGCCATTGCTTTGCCCATTTCTCATTAAACTCTACCCATTTGTCTGCTCCGGGTTCAGTGTCTGGCTTTATGGCATCTGCAGGACATTCAGGTTCACATACTCCACAGTCTATACATTCGTCAGGATTTATTACGAGCATATTTTCACCCTCGTAAAAACAGTCAACAGGACAAACTTCAACGCAGTCTGTGAACTTGCATTTTATACATTTGTCGTTGACTATGTAAGTCATTAAATATTTTTAAGTGATTCTAATTTGTCTTCTGCGTGAGCAAGTGCTTCAAGTTTCTTTTCAGCAGTAATAACATAATCTATATGTTCTGCAACACCAATTGGCTTGTCCAGAAATGTTTTTAAATCTGCTTTAGCAACTTCAATGTCACCTTCTAGTTTTTTTATAAGTGCTTCTTTTATCATTGTTGTTCCTTTGTTTGTGCGTATTTATTTGTGGTTAGGTATTTCCAACTGTACGGAAATTTTGTGTCGCAGATATCCCAAATCTTATCTGCTATGTCTCTAGTCTCTTTTTGTGTGTCCAGTTTACATCTTAAATTACATACTCTCGCAAAAGCATACAACGTTCCTGACCAATACCATTCAGTCATCATGCTTTGTGGAAGTATCATTCTTGCTTGTTCAGGTGCAACACCTTTTTCAATCATATTGTTGTATATCAATAAACATTGTTGCATTGTTGTTTCTAGTATGTGCTTTTCATTTTTGCTTAATTCAACTTCTCCATCACTGCCCTGCTTTGAATTTTGCGGACGTCCTCTCCAAGATTCAGGATTATAAAGTTCAGGAGGAAAGTCAACATATCTTCTACTGACTTCATTCCATACCAATCCAACTTGATGCTTGACCAATTGTCTCGCAACAAATATGGGAGCCTTTATTCTAAACTGCACACTTGCATGAGCAAAAGGAGACCAGTGTTCGTGTTCTGCAAGATACTTTATCAATTTTTCATCTCTTAATTGAAACGTTGTGCTCTCCTTTGCGTAACTTACCCTTGCGGCATTAACTACCGTTAGGTCGCTACCCATTTTATCTACAAGTTCTACGTTCATAATGTATTATAGCAGATTAAAAATTACTTTTAAAGATAAAAGATAGGTTTCTGCCTTCTTTACTGAAGCCATGAGGAGCATCATATTTCTCATCTAGGAAGTTATTGACACTAAATCCAAATTCAAATCCATATAGATTCTTGGTAATACCTATATCTAACAAGTGAACATCGGGCATAGTGATCGTCGACCAGTTTGAATTATGTATGTCCAAATGCGATCCTAGATAATTGTAATTTGTTATAAAGTTCACACCGTCTTCTAGTTGCTTGTTCCAATTAGCACCTAATGTTAAACCGGGTCTCCGCAGTTGATTGCTACCGTCTGTCTTTTTACTGCTTAGATGTGAACTAAAAATCCTAAAATTATTTGTGTCATTTTTAAATGCATATCCAAGTTCTATACCTTCTTGGTTAATACTGCTAGTTTTATTATTGACGTAGGTTGGGTATGAATATTCAATAAGGTTGTTTATGCTGGTATCAAATAAACTTAAGGTGAACATACTTGATTCATTTATTGTGTATTCAAGACCAAGTTCGTTTGTACTACTTTGTTCGGCAGTAAGACTTGTATTCCCTTCATATCCATAGTTGTCTGCACCATACAATTCATAAAGGCTTGGATTTTTAAATCCAGTTGAATGACTGATTTTAAAGTTTAGATCAGGAAGTATGTCTTCTTTCAATAATCCGATGTTGTATGAATTGTTTGAACCAGTGACACTATTGCTATCCGTTCTAACATTTAAAGTTGTTGATAATGTATTTGTAAATTCATAACCTATATTTGCAAAATATCCTATATTGTCATAGTTACCGTTCAAAGAACTATTATACGATCCTTTGTTATCAAATGTTGCGTCGTCATATTTGTATTCGAAACCTAACCCGTACACAAATTGATCGCTTTTAGTTTTTTTGTGTTCACCTTTTACAACATATGATTCGGATTCATAATTATCAAATTCGTTATTTGGTGAATTATATTCTCTATCGTGCTGATGGGTATGTAAAGTTAAATGACTGTGCGAATCTCTTTCAATGAATTCTAAGCCAGATTGAAAAGCAAATAAACTATTATCAGAATCAAAACCTTCTTGGAGTGCTAACGAATGACCGTCTATGTCTGCAAGTGTGTTCCTTGTGAACAAAGTGCTCTTAAATTTTAAGTGTTCATTGAACCAGTTAATAACGTTCAAAGTAATTGATTTATTTTCAACGCCATCCTTTTCATCTGCACCGGATAATGCTGAAACATTTTTCTCTTCGTGTGTACCTGCGGTTATTCCAATCTGCCAATCTCCAAAATAAGTTGCATAATTACCTTTTACACCATTTTCATAGGCAACTATTTTATTTTCAAAATCTACACTTGTAACAATGTTAATCGCACCTCCTATTGCATCAGCACCAAAATGATGCCCTGAACTGCCTTTGTAAACTTCGATATACAAAATGTTATTCATAAAATCTTGTCCAAAATCATATGCACCATTTGTAGTACTTTGATCATTAATTGGTATACCGTTTAATAAAACTAAAGTGTGATTAGAATTACTGCCTCTTGTAAAGATAGATGTTTGTTGTCCAGTAGGACCTGATTGAACAGCCATTACGTTATTCACGTGTGCCATAACAGATTTCAAATCTTTGATGTTGTTGTCCTCAATTTCTTGTTTTGTTATGATTGTTTTTGCAGAAATCTTTTCTGATATCTTATTAGAATTTGAAACAGGTAAAGTAATTGTCACACACGGTACGCCTTCTTTGTTATCCCATTCGCAGGTGATAAGGTCATCCGCTACACCACGTTTTTTAACTTTAACAATTTCTATCTCAGCATTGGCCGTACTAAACCATACTAAGAATATTGCCATTAATATTCTTCTCATCGAGTCTCCTTGCTCTATACGTTCCTAGGTGGCATTCGGACTATAACCGTATCAAGTAATGTGAACGAATTTCACGTCGCTTTCCCACTATGCTTTTAGGAACTTATGTTTATTATATAATAATTTTTAAGAACTGTCAATCAATCTGAGTCAGATAATTTCTTCTCTAATTCAAAATATCCACCGATGTATTCCTCGTTCAACCATATCTGAGGCATGGTTCTAGCATTAGGCACTAATGCTAATAAATCTTCAACTTTGTGACCTTGTGCGATATTTTTTTCTTCTACTTCTATTCCTTTACTCTCTAAAAGTCTTTTTGCCTTTACGCAATAACCACAAGCAGGTTTACTCCAAACTATTGCTTTCATTAGTCGGCCATCTCAATCTTGTAACCGCTTCGTTTCAGGTCTTTCATATATTCTTTTGTTCTCTTTTCGCCGCCTTCCATGCCATCGTAGTAGTAAGTCCATTGTAGGTCTGGCTTATCTTTTTTTGCATAGAAACCTTTAATTGTTTTCTTCGTCTTCTTCTTTTTCACCATTATCCCTCCTCCATTGTTTTTTTCTTTCTTCTTCCTGTAAATATTCTTGAGCAAACAACTTTGTCTTATACCAGTGATAAAAAATCCAATCTGCCCAAAAGAAGTTTAGTACCGCTCCCAACACCGTTAATCTGTAACCCAACAGGTATGGAATGCCAAACAATATCATTCCTATCAGGAAAACATATCTCATAGTTAGGTTTTCTGGAACTGCCCATGTGGTGTAATTAAGTTGCATTGTCAAATAGTTTGTTATGTAATTTTTTAATTTTACTTATTCTTCTTGTCCCTATTCCGTGCAACACAACCTTAAAAAGGGGTCTAGTGAACTTTGGCCAATCCTCAAACCTTTGAACATATGCATAAAAGTCTTGAATCGCTTTGTAACATTCTTTTACTTCTGCTATGTTCTCTTGTTCCTTAATCTTGTCTTGAGATAATTTAAGCAGTATTGAATTGAATCTGGATGTTGCATAATCCAGAGTACCGTAATACATATCTATTATGTCTTCACCAGGAACCCTATCTTTGATCCTTTGTAATATTTTTTGATTATTCTTTACGTATTCTTGGAATGTCATAGAGATTTTACTTTATCACAAAGTTTATATTTCAAAGCCTCTTTTGCAGATAGCCATACATCTTGTGGTGGTAGTAATATCTCTCTTATTGTTTTTTCAGGTAGTCCTGTGCATTTTTTATAATGCTCTATTGTTCTTTGTGTTGTAAGTTTAAATTCTTTTATTGTGGCAAATAGTTCATGTTCTTTACCGTATGATCCCCATGCCCATTGATGAGAAAGAATACTTGTATTAGGAGTCAATACTCTATGTCCTTTTACACCAGACATGAATATAGATAATCCGCACGATGCAACACATCCTAAACCAATTGTTCTTATAGGAATTTTTGAACCTGCCATTACATCTATTAATGCAAAACAAGATGATACATCACCACCAGGACTAGATATCATTAATTGTAAGAATGGCTTTTTCTTTTCCGCTAAATTTTCTTCAAGTATCCATTGGATAACTTTTTTACAGGATTCAACTGTGATATCTTCCATGAGAAGATACACACCCTCTTTGCGTAATATTTCAGTCTCTAGTGACTTATCTTCTGCCATTTCGTCCAACTACTCGGTATCTCTTCCTACTTTTGTTTTTGTACTTTAATCTGCAAGGGAAAACCTTCTTGTCTTGCAAGTACCGTTGTTTCTATTCCTTTTTGTTCTGCTACTTCAAACGCATAACTGCCTGCAACTCCTTTACCTTTTTCATGTATAAAGGCTGTAAGTTTTGTTGCTTCTTCGATGCTTTTATTAAAAATAGTTTTCAGAACTCTTATTACAAAATCCATTGGTGTGATATTATCATTTAAAAAGATAACATCGTACTTTGCAGGCTCTTCAGGTTTCATTATATCTTTAGAGACTGTTTTTATTGCTTCTGCTACTCCACCTTTGCTCATCATAACTCCTTAATTATAACATATTTAAACATAATGTCTATTGTTTTTTTATATTAGAATAGGGTGGATTAAACCACCCTATCCACTTTGCTTTACTTGATTTCGATAGATTTTGCTTTCTTGTGTTCTGGAATAATTCTCTCCAGGCTCACTTTAAGCAAACCGTCTTTCAATTCAGCACCCTTGACCTCAACATCATTTGCGATGGTAAATGACTTGCTGAAGAATCTTTTGCTGATTCCTCTGTGTAGTACTCCGTTGTCATATTTGTCAACGGTTTCTACGTCATCTTTGTTGGGTTTAGATTTTACCGTAAGTTGATTTTCCTTGTATTCAACTTCGATGTCATCTTTACCAAAACCTGCAAGTGCAAGTTCAACATCATAGGTATTATCACCAGTCTTCACTATGTTGTATGGTGGGAAATTGCCCATAGTTCCTCTGAAGAAACTGTCGTCCATCATATGCTCAAAGTGATCGAACATATCATCGAACCCTACGGTTATTGGTCTTAAGTTATTAAAGATAGATAGATTTTTTGTCATGTGCTTTCCTCCTAAGTTAGCGAGTTAATTTATTGAAGATCCTATCTATAGCAATCTTCAACTGTATTTATTATAACATATATGTACTAT
>MDTB01183835.1_pt1 | contig 17532 bp, 18 predicted proteins | sample 811161 | NCBI WGS metagenome assembly MDTB01 (sample SAMN05326650, study PRJNA326480) | marine metagenome | isolation source: seawater | place: Mediterranean Sea | collected 2009
AACAAATGTTCATTTAAATTTTTATTATTATTAAGATTGGCTGCTAGATACCAATCATGCCAACCATGATAACCACAAATTGCTACATTGTCCTTACCAGAAGCAGCTCGAGCAATTCTAACTGCAATAGCATTTGCTTCTCCTCCGCTTCTAGCAAATCTTACACTTCTAGACCATGGATGAATATCAATTAATTTTTCTGCCAAATAAACCTCCTCAGGACAATTAAACGTACTCATGTTGCCTGATTTTATTGATTTCAAAACAGCCTCATCTACTTCTGGATGACCATAGCCAAGTATATTGGTTCCTACACCCATTAAAGACATGTCAATCAATTCATTACCGTCCAAATCCCAAATCTTACAACCTTTTGCTTTACTAAAATATGTTGGCCATTTTTCTGGTAAAAACATTTCAGGACGTTTTGAAAGCAACATATTACCACCAGGAATTATTGTTTTTGCTCTCTTCCAGAGTTTAGGACCAGTTTTCATGAACTCTCCTTCATTACGTTTAAATTGCGAATTTATCTCAAAGACTTGGGGCAAATTCTTATACAATTTAAGAACTTCCTTCCAACTAAAATATATATTTTTATTAAAATGATCAAAAACTTTGGAAATCACGTCAAAATCCTCTTGAACATCCACAGTCCATCTTAAATTTGAAAGATCCTCATCATTGTAAAAATTCTTTTTTGAAAATTCTTTTTTTTCTTTTATATATGATGTGACGTGTTCTCGATGTGAAGCTATAACTGAGTCTTCAGCAGCTTTTTTTAAGGCAGAAAATTTAATTACTTCGACATCTAAACCATCTGGAAATGTAGGTTTAATTGTATTTGAAAAATAGTCTATATTTGCTTCTTTAAATTTTTCAATACATTCATCAACTAAATCTGCATCAACTAGTGGGCAATCTCCAGTAATTCGCACAATTACATCAGCTTTATATTTTTCTGCTGTTTTTAAATATCGATCTAACACATCTTGTTCACTTCCTTGATTACAAACAAAACCAAGACTTTCAACATGTTCAACTAAAAATCTATTTTTTTTATTAATTGAAGTTGCAACAATAATTTGATCTATTAATTTTGATTTACTTAAACGTTTTAAAAGAATTTCAATTAAAGTAGTTTCTGAAATTTTTTTCAAAACTTTGTTTGGAAATCTGATTGAACCTAAACGTGCCTGAACTATTGCTACAATTTTCATAATTTATGCCAATTAGTGGGATCAATTAACATACTATCATTAGAAATCATAAATGAAAAATCAACTCGGGGAATTTTCATTTTAGATTTACTAACTATTTCATTTAGTTGATTAAAATTTTCTACTCCAACAATTACACGATCAATTTCTGGTATTGAAAGTGGGTATAGCAAGCATGCTTGGGTGGCACTTAATTTTTTTTTGTTTAATTCTGCAAACCATTGATCCCAAATATTTGACCATTTATTAAATTTTTTAGGAATTTTTTCACGTGGCATTAGCAGTAAACCCTGCAAAAATACTGAACGAACATGTATTTCAATTTTTTTAGAATGTAATTTTGATAACCAACCACTATTTTCAATTCTTCGATCAATAATATTTAATGGCGCTTGAACAATATCAAATTTTTCCAAATTTATTATATTCTCAAACTCAGATGGATCATAAATAGATATTCCAATTTTTTTAATCAAACCATCAAGTTTGAATTTTATCAAACTCTCAACCAATTTTTTACCCAAAGCACCATTTAAATTTCGTGTATTATGTATTAATAATCCATAAAGTGATTTTATATTTAAGTTTTTCAATGTTAATTGAATTTTATCTTCTAACCACAAATTGACATTTTTACATCCTTTTGGAATGTTTGGAAGCTTTGAAACAATTTTAAAATTTTTAACCCTTGTATCACCAATTATTTTTTCACTATTACCATATGACATAGCTGTATCAATTAAATCTATATTTGAACTCTTTGCAAATTGTAAAATTTTCTTTGCCTCAATGAAGCTTGTCTGACCATTTTGATTTGCTATTCCATATCTTGAGCCAAATTGAACCGTTCCTAAGGCCAATTTAATCATAACATTTCATTAACTTTATTAAAATTTTACTCAATCTTTTTGAATTCATTTTTTTATTTTTTAAAAAAAAAATATCTAATCATTCCTATACACCTCAATAAACCAGTCAAAATAAAAAACAAAATAGATCTTATTTTAAATTTAAACAAACTTTTAATTGGGTATATGATACAATATCTTATCAGCTGGTGATATAAAATTGAAAAAATCTTTACAGGGTATTTGTTTACAAATTCTCCATCGCCGTGCCCATACCATAAAAACTTATTAATATAATCGAAAAATTTAGCATTATGATCCTGAATTATTTTTGTGTTACCAATTCCATAACGAAATTTTTTTAATTTAGATAACCTATAAATAAAATCAGTATCATCAATTTTTTTTGTAATTTTATGGTCAAATTTAACATATCTAAATATTTTTTTTTTTATATATACATGGTGCCGTTCCAATCATTTTTCTAGCTCCTGGAATATTATGGGTTAAGTCCCAAACTTCTTGCTCTGCTAGATTAAAAAAATTATTTTTTCTTTTAGAAATTAGTTGTGATTGAACAATATCAAACTTATAGCTATTAAGATCAAATAATAATTTTTCTATACTATTATTATGCAAAATATGATCAGCATCAATCATTGCAATTAAATTATTTTTTGCTGCATTAATTCCTAATTGCCTATCTGCTGTAAGACTTTTTTTCTTTGATATTATTAATTTATTAATATATTTTTTTGATATCTCTACTGTTCTGTCAGCTGAGCTACCATCAACCAGAATAATTTCATCAACTTTATTTTGTCTTAAAGATTTTAAACAATTTTTTATTCTTTTCTCCTCATTTTTAGCACAAACTATTACACTTACTTTATGATTTGTTAAATTTTTCAATATTTTAATATTTTAAGAATTGATCCTTAAAATAAATAAAAATTATATAGATTTCTATAAAAAAAACTTTTTATAAATTTGAAAAACTTTTAAAAATTATTATTATCAGAAATATATCAAATAATTAATTGTTTCTCCATAAAAAATAAGGAGTTTTTTTTGAATATACTTGTTACGGGATCAAATGGATTTATAGGAAATTCTCTTATAAAAGCCTTGTTGAAAAATAAAAGATATAAAATTTTTGCAACATATAATAAAAAAAAACCTAATATCAAAACAGGAAATATTAATTTTTTAAAAATAGATTTAATCAAAGATAAACTAGAAAAAAAAATAAAATCTAAAATAGATTTAATATATCATTTTGCTAACTTCGATACGTATAATTTGGGACAAAATAAATCACAAATCTTATTATCAAATAATAGTATCCATCAAAATGTTATTCATTTTTCAAAAAAATTTAAATCTAGATTGATATTCTTATCATCTTCAGAAGTATCAAAAAAAATTAATAAAACTATTATGAAAGAAACTGACTCAGTTATATTTCAGAGCTATGCGCAAGATAAACTACCTTACAGGTTGTCAAAATTTTTAGGTGAATTTTTGTTATATGACTTAAATATAAAGGATTATTTAATTCTCAGACTAAATAATGTATATGGTCCTGGTATGAAAAAAGGACAAGTTATTAGAGATTTAATTGAAAAAATAAAAAAGAATCCAAAAAAAATTATTGTTAACAATGGTGAATGCAAGAGAAATTTTATATATATTGATGATCTTATATTAATTCTTATTCGGTTTATAAAGATTAAACCAAAAGAAAAAATTATGAATATTGCTTCAAGTCAAACAGTGAAGGTAGGATATGTAGCAAAAATTATTAAAAAAATACTTAATAAAAAAGTAATTTTAAATTTTAAAATAGAAAAAAATTCAAATTCTAAATATGATAAAGTTCCTGATTTAACTTTAATGAAAAAATATAATTTAAGATGTAAAACAATGTTATTTGATGGAATAAAAAATCTAATTTATACAGAAAATATTTCATGAAAAAGACAAATAAAATAAATCAATGTAGAGTTTGTGGATCAAAATTACTAAAAAATTTATTTGATTTGGGAAATATGGCTTACACTGGTTTTTTTCCAAAACCAAATGAAAAAATAAAAAAAGAAAGAATATCAATAGTTGGGTGTTACCGCTCTAATGGATGTGGACTTGTGCAACAAAAGCAAATCTTAGATGTAAAATTTATGTATGGAGATAATTATGGATATAGATCTGGCTTGAATAATTCTATGGTAAAGCACTTAAAGAAAAATGTTGAATTAGCACTAAAATTTTCCTCATTAAAAAAAAATGATACAGTTTTAGATATTGGCAGTAATGATGGCACAACTTTATCATTTTATAAAAAAAACTTTTTAAATTTAATTGGTATAGATCCAACATCCAAAAAGTTTAGAAAATTTTATAGAAATGATATTAAAATTGTTCCTAAATTTTTTTCTAAAAAAAATTATGAAAAAATATCTAAAAAAAAAGCTAAAATTGTTACTTCATTTTCAATGTTCTATGATTTACCAAGACCGTTAGAATTTGCAAAAGATGTCTATGAAATTTTAGATGAAGAAGGAATATGGTTACTAGAACAAAGCTATTTACCATCTATGATTAAAGCTAGATCATTTGACACAATTTGTCATGAACATTTAGAATATTATAGTTTAAAAACAATAAAATGGATAGCTGAAAAAATAGGATTTAAAATAATTCATTTCAAACTTAATGATGTAAACGGTGGGAGTTTTCAAATCATTTTAGGGAAAAAAAAACATAAAGAAATTAAAAATCTACATAAACTAATAAGTGAAGAATCAAAATTTTTAGATAATTTTAAAATTTTTAAAAAATTTAAAAAAGATGTAAATAAGGAATTAAATAAGCTTACAAAATTTATTAAAATTACTAAAAAAAAGAAATTAATTGTTACTGCTATTGGTGCGTCAACAAAAGGAAATGTTTTACTTCAATATCTAAAATTAGGTCCAAAAGAGATAAAATGCATCGGAGATATAAATGAATATAAACATAAAAGAGTAACACCTGGTACTAAAATCCCAATTGTTAGTGATAATGATATGATGAGCGTTAAACCAGATTACGTATTGGTTTTACCTTGGCATTTTTCAAAAAATATTAAAAAAAGGTACTCAAATAATAAATTTAAACTAGTTTTTCCTTTGCCAAGATTCGAAATATATTAATTTAAAATAATTTAGAAAAATAATTTAAGTTGATATTTAAGAAATAATTAAACTAATTTAATTTTCTAAGCTCAAAACAAGCAACTGATCGAACTGCTGCATTTTTAGACAACTTGATATTATTGTAATTATTATAATGTTTAATTTTTATCCATTTTTTAGTTTTGTACTCGAAAGCATCAAAATCTACTAAATCAAGACCTGAATATTTAATTATTTTTTTTATTCTGTTTAATGAGTATTCTCTAAAATAAGCATAAAGACCAAAACTGTCTTTAGAATAAAGAATTTTCCTTGTACCAAACGGAACAGTTACTATCATTGATCCTCCTTTATGCAGTGAATTTGATAAATTTTTTATAGCATTATAGTCTTCATTGTTATCAATAACTCTTCCTCTCTTACTTAATCTTTGAAAAACACCTTTAATTTGTTTATTTTTTTTTACACGATCTAAACCGATATGTTCCAGTGTAGAAATTAAATTAATCATATCAAATTTATTTTTGAATTTTTTCTTAGTAGCATCACCCTTTAAAAATATAAAATTTTTATTTAAATCTAACTTCTTGAATCTCTGGATGGTCTTTTCAACATCAATTATATCTAGAGCAAATAAATTAACCTTAGTAATTTTCTTTAAATCAATATAAGTTTTAATTAAATTATAATCCGCTAAACTAATACCAACTTCTAAAATTTTTTTTTGTCCTGAGAATCTAGACAACAAGTAAGGTATTTCAATTTCACGCTCATCTGTAAATATTTTAAAAAATTTATCCTTAATATTTAATGGCTTTAAAAAAGATTTTTTTTTGATTAAATCTAAGTAAATTTTTATTTCTGGATTTTTATTTTTCATCATTAAATACTAAGTATACTAAAAAAAATAATTTTAAATCAAATTATTTATATGTGGAGATTTATAATCAATTTTAATTTTAAACAAAATTTTTACTAGTTTTTAATATTGATTTGAGTTGATCTTTAGTCATCCATTCTTGATTTTTATCACTACTATAAACAAAACCTGGAATAACTTTCTTTCCTTTTTTTATTCTCAAATTATCTTCTCCCCATTCATTAATTTGAGGTAAAATTTTAAAATAGTCTTGATACTCAAATGTAAAATTACTATCCTCGCTACTAATCATTTGTTCATGTAATTTTTCACCTGGTCGAATACCTATAATTTTTTGCTTCGCCTTAGGTGCAATTACTTTTGCAATATCAATGACTTTCATAGAAGGTATTTTTTTTACATAAATTTCGCCTCCCAGCATATCATCAAATGCATGCCATACTAATTCTGTAGCTTGATCTAACGTAATCATGAAGCGTGTCATGCCTATATCAGTAATAGGAATTACACCTTTGTCTTTGATAGATAAAAAAAAAGGAATTACAGAACCACGTGATTCCATTACGTTGCCATATCTTACAACAGAAAAGCTTGTTTTATGTCCTCCAGCATATGATGAATTGCTAGCAATAAATAATTTATCTGAAGCTAGTTTAGACGCACCATATAAACTAATCGGACTACAAGCCTTATCAGTTGAGAGTGCAACAACTTTTTTTACACCTTGATCTATACTTGCATCAATCAAATTCATAGCTCCGTTGATATTTGTCTTAATACATTCAAAAGGATTATATTCTGCAACAGGTACAATTTTTGTTGCTGCTGCATGCACCACATAATCTACCCCCTGTAATGCTCTATGAAGTCTATCTTTATCACGCACATCTCCAATAAAAAAACGAACTCTATGGTCATCCTTAAATAACTTTGACATCTGCCATTGTTTCATTTCATCACGGGATAAAATTACTAATCTTTTTGGATTATATTTTTTTAAAGTAAGCTGCACAAAACTATGACCAAATGATCCTGTGCCTCCCGTTACTAATATTGATGAACTTTTAAGCATTTTTTAAAGTTAGTTAATCTTAGCATTTAAACGAAAATTTTCATTAATACTAACCAATTCTTTAAAAGTTCCCTCATTTTTTAATTTACCCTTCTCTAAAAAAAAGATTTTATCACATTTTTCAACTGTGCTCAGTCTATGAGCAATTATGATTATAGTCATATTTTTTTTAAGATTGTTTATAGAATTCATTACTGCTTTTTCTGTAAGATTATCCAAGGCACTTGTGGCTTCATCCAAAATTAATACTTGGGGGTTGTGATATATTGCTCTAGCAATACCTATTCTTTGACGCTGTCCACCAGATAATTTTACTCCACGTTCACCTATCTTGGTTTGAAACTGATTAGGCAGTTCTTTTTTTATAAATTCATAAGAATTAGAAATTTTAGATGCTCTTTCAACAGCTTCTTGATTAATTTCATTAGAATTTACTCCGAATGCGATGTTAGCAGAAATTGTGTCATCAGATAAATAAATTTGTTGTGGCACATATCCAATTGAACGCTGCCAAGATCTTGAATTTTGTTTATTAATAATTTTTCCGTCTATTTCAAGATTTCCATTTTGAGCTTCGAGCAAACCCAAAATAATGTCAACGGTAGTAGTTTTACCGCTACCTGTGGCGCCTACTAAACCGATAGTGGAATTTGATGGAATTAGTATATTTAAATCTTTTAAAGCTTTACGCTCTGAATTTGGGTAGCTATAGGAAATATTTTTTAATTCGATTGATTTATTTAAAGGTAGAACACCTTTTTCTTGTTTGTAGTCAGATCTTTTTAGTTTTTTAAGATCTTCATATAAAATATCAAGTGAAGGTCTAAAGAATGCAAGTTTACTAAAAGATCCATAGATTTCTTGAATTGCTGGCATTAAACGATAACCTGCGAATGCATATAAGCTTATTATAGGTACAACCTCATTAAAACTTCCAGTTAAAGAACTCTTGAAGATTATTATTAATAATATGCCACCAAATACTAAGGCCTCTAAAAAAAAACGGGGTAACTGTGCAATAACTTGGGATGAGGCTTGAGCTTTAGCAAAAATATAAGCTGAATTAGAAAAGCCATCTATATAAGTTTGTTCTAATCCTCCCACTTTAAGTTCTTTTGCAGCACCAAAAGCTTCGCTAACAATTGTAAATCTTAATTCATTATTCATTAAACGAGCATTTCCAATTTTTTTTAGATATTTGCTACTAAAATAATAAACTAAACCATATGCACTGCTTAACGAAAATCCAACGATCAAAGCAAGTTTAGGGTCAACAACAATTAATAAAACTATTATACCAATTGTAACTATGCTTTTTGCAATTAAATTTAAAAGTGGTCTTATTATACCTGAAACTACTTCGCCCACTTCAGATAAAATTGTTTTTCCTAAATCAGCACTGTGACGATCTAAAAACCAACTGTATGGTTGTTTTAGATAATCTGTAATAATGCGCTTGCTAATAGTATATTGGCGCATTTGAATAAACTGAACCTGAGCATAAGTTGAGATAGCTTTAAAAACTAAAGAGACAATAAGTAATAAAAATAAAACAATACCCAGGAAAATAAGGAATTGTTGTTTATTTTCTACTCCAAATGTTTTAGAGAATTGGAAGATATTAATTAAAAATATATTTGTCTCAATCAAGCTTGGATTTGCTAATACAGCCATAAATGGCAATATTGAAGCTACACCAATCATATCCAAAAGTGCTACGATTAATAATAAAAATAATAATAATATAGCAGTTTTTCTCTCTTTATGAGTTAATAAATATATTAATTTTTTATAAATTTGCATTTTAATTTTTTAATAAAACTTTTATCTTAACAATTTAAATACTACCAAAAATCAAATTAATAATTTTTTCTAATATTTTATCAGATTTTCATTAGCTCACTAATATTTATAATTAAATTTACTCATCTATTAGCTTTTATTAGTTTATGACTAATTAATTCGTCAGCAATATCATATAAATCCCAAATTGGAACTTTCAATAAATCAGCAATCTCGATTAATGAATTATCTCCATCACATAAACTAAGAAAATCCATCATATTTGAAATTTTTTTATTTAGGTTACCGATTCTTAATGTTGGATAAAGTTTATATCTGCTCATCTGAGGTTCACATAATACTTTTGCTCTATATTTTTTATTTTTTTCGATAGCTTCTAATGTTTTTCTAATAGCCCAGTAACCTCCATCAAGTCCTTTGGGTGTGACAACAGTTTTTAGATCATCTAAAGAAGTATGATATTCTGAATAACTTCCATATTTTGTTCTTAATATCGAAGCAACAGGCAAATCAATTCCAGGTGCACAATACTGTCTTTCATCACTGCCTCTATAAAGCCAGCTATATTGTTTAAAATTAGGATCAATCCACTTTAGAACATGTTTTGCTGCTACATCACTTATCGTTTTACCATTTCTTGACGATAAATAAGAATAATCTCTATTATCTCCAATACATGATACATTATAACCAGCAATTACCTTTTTTTTCATCTTTTTGTAATTGCGGCTTAAATAGGCGATTGAACCAATAGTTTCAGGTACAAAAATTATTCTGTAGGAATATTCTAGAGTTAATACTTCTTGTAACCATTTTGAAAGAAATGTAAGTACTGCAAGGCCTGAAATTTCATTATTGGCCATTGATGGATGACAAATATAAGTACTTAAAAATACTTCTTTGTCACTTTTACCTTTAATTAATAATTCCCCGTAATTTAAAACACCCTCAAATAAACTTGTATCAACTACTATTTTGTAGGTTCCGTTCTCTAAGTTATTTAAATCGCTTTGAGAGATACAAAACCCCCATCTTTTTTTATAATAACTGGTTATGTATGGAATTGCATTTGGCTGACTTGGCAAGGTATGAAGGTGTTTTTTTAATTTTTTCAAACTCATACTACCTCTATAAGGAATGCTATAACCAACTAAATGAAGATTATTTTTAGAAAAATCACATATCTTTTTTCCTTTTGGAGTAATAATATATGCTTTTCTTACTTTCCATTCTTTGGGGATAGTCCAGTCAAAAACTTTTGTGCCTGATTTTAAAGATTTAATTTTAAGTCCAGGCAAATGTTTGGAAATTTTTTTTAAAGTCTCCCGAACTCCATCACCTGTTATACTCCTATTAATAGGCCACAATTCTTTTGCAAAATGGTGAATTTCTTTTCCAATCATATTAATTTTTTTTATTGTAGACAAATGATTTCTAAATTATCCAAGACGGATTATAAAATTAAATTTATAAAATTTAAATTATTATTTAATTTCAAAAGATAAAAATATAATTTTTTTTGAGTAATTATTGTATTTTATATATTTAGCACCTAATTTAATATAAATTGAACAAATCATGGATAATAACTCTTTCTCAAATACACTTAAAAAAAATTTAACTAAGATAGGAATTAAAAAAGGAGATACGGTCTATCTTGGAATAAATTTAGGCAAATCATTTACATTTTTTAAAGATGAAATATTCCAAAACACTTCTTTAAATAAAGTTAGAGAAAAATCTTCAAAGTTAATTTTTAAAAGTATTGCAGAGCATCTTGGGAGTGATGGAACTATTATATGTCCTACTTTTTCATTTTATTTCATAAAAGAAAAAAAATTTAATGTTAATAAAAGTAAGAGTGATCTTGGATACTTTGAAAATTTTTTTTTAAGACAAAAAAATATAGTTAGGAGCATTCATCCAATTTACTCAATTGCAATATGGGGGAAAAATAAAAAAATAATTAATCCTTGTGGCGTATTTAGTTTTGGAGCAAATAGTCCTTTTTCAAATTTTTTAAAATATAAAGTAAAATTTTTAAACATAGGTATTGAATGGATAAATACGTGCACCTATTTACACCATATTGAACATTTAAATGGAATCAATCATAGGTTTTATAAACCTACAAAAGGAAAAATTATAAATAAAAAAAAGAAAGTAACTGATGTTTTTTATAATCCAGTAAGGTTTATGAAATTGAAGTCAGACAAAGCGGAATATAAAATTGAAAAATATTTAAGAAGAGAATTTTTTATAAAAGAAACTAATGATAAAATTTATTGCTCATCGATTAAAGCAAGAGATGTTCATGATATAGCTTTAAAAATATTACAAAAAAAACCGAGTTATTTTATGACAAAAAACGTATATGTTTCTATTGATAATAAAGACAAGTTAATTATAAAAGAATCATAAATTATCAAATATTTCACAAATGAAAAAATTTATAATAAACGAAAATTCATTATCAATTCCATGGTTTGAGTCTATTTTTGCAAATAAAATTTTGAATAACAAAAAAAATATAAGTAATGATTACAAAAAAAAGGTAAAGTTTTTTATAGAAAATGGCTACTTAATTATTAGGAATGTAATTAATAAAAAATTTGTAAATTTACTAAAAGATGACTTTAACAATATAATTTATAGTAATGAATATAAAAAAAATCCAAAATACTTTCATTACAATAATTCTCCCAGAATTATAGAAGGTTGGAAACAAAGTGAGTATATAAAAAAATTATGTTTTCAAAAGGAAGTTATATCATTTTTAAAATTTGTTTATGGAAGAAAACCCATACCTATTTCAACAATTAATTTTTTGAAGGGAACAGAGCAACCACTACATAGTGATTATGTTCATTTTGGCAGCTCACCTGAATTATATTTGGCAGGAGCTTGGTTTGCTTTAGAAAAAGTAGATGATGAGAATGGACCTTTAATTATTTGTCCCAAAAGTCACAAACTTAATATAATTGACTTTACAGATTTAAATCTTCAAATACCAAAATCTACCAACGAACTTAAGACTAATTATACAATATATGAAAATTATCTAGAAGAAATTATAAAAGAAAAAAAAATAAAAAAGAAAAGAGTACATCTTAATAAAGGAGACGTATTAATTTGGTCCGCTAATCTCTTACACGGTGGAAGTAAAATAAAAAAAAAAAGTAAAACTAGATTAAGTCAAGTTATTCACTACCATTTTGCAAATTTAAAAAAAATCTATAATCCTTGCTTTTCAAGCAAATCTGATGGTATATTTGCGGAAAGAGACATAAAATCAATAACTATTAAATAAATGAAGATTTCTGAACAAGATTTAAAAAAAATTATTGCTAAAGCATTAAATATCAAGGTGAGTCAAGTAACCGAAAATTTAAATTCAAATAAATTAGAAGAGTGGGACTCATTAGGTCAATTATCAATTATAAGTTCTTTAGACAAAAAATTTAAGGGAAAAATTGATTTATCAAAAATCTCTAACCTAGATAACTACAAAGATATAAAAAAAAATTTAAAAAAGATATTAGTTATGAAATAAATGGAACCATTTATTTCAAATATTGACTTTGAAGTCCCTAAACAAAAAAATAACATAAAACAGTACAAAAACTTCAACAAAATATTTAAAAAAACAGGAATACTTGAAACTTTTAAGATCAAAGACGATAATTCTGTCATAGACTTAGCATTAAAAATTTGTAATAGAAATTTAAAAAAACTTAAAAGTTGCGATACTCTAATATTTGTTACTCAGACCCCAACTTATTTACTACCCTCTTGTTCTTCTATTGTTCAAGGTAAATTGGGTCTTAAACAAGAAATTCTAACTTTTGATATCAATATGGGTTGTTCGGGTTTTGTCCATGGCCTGTCTATTGCTTCAAGTTTAATAAAGTCAAAAGTTTCAAAGAATGTTGCTTTAATTTGTGCTGATACTTACAGCCATTATTTTACCAAAAATAATAAAAACAAGTTTATTTTCTCTGATGCTGCATCTCTTACTTTAATTAAGAGAAGAAAAAAAAAAAGTATAGGACCTTTTTTATTTGGAACAGATGGTAATAATTTTGATAAAATAATAATTAGTAAAAACAAAAATAATAATCTTGAATTTAACATGTCTGGTTCTGATGTGTATTTATTTACACTAAACAAAATACCAACTCTTGTAAAAAATTATTTAAAAATTATAAAAAATAAAAATTTTGATTTTTATATTTTTCATCAAGCAAGTAGACTAATACTGGAAAGTTTAAGAAATAAATTAGATATCAATAAAAACAAATTTGTAATAGATCTCAAGTATGGAAATACAACCTCATCTACAATTCCAATTGCACTTAAAAATATGATTGATAATAAGGAAATAAAAAAAAATCAAAAAATTTTAGTTTGTGGTTTTGGAGTTGGTCTAGCTTGGGGAATAACATCAATTAAAATATAAAAAAATGAAAAATATATATATTATAAATGGCATCAATTCAGAGCTTGCTCAACTATTTATCAAAAAATTAAATAAGAAAGATTTAATAATTGGTTTTCATAGATCATCATACAAGGGTCTTAAAAAAAGAAACATAATGTTAACTAAAACAGAAAAAAATCTCAAAGAAAAAATAGAAAAAAGTTTTAACGGAAAGAAAAAAATTATTTTTATTAATTTTGCAGCAATGAGAGATGAAAATATACTAATGAAATTAAATACCCAGAAAATTAATACAATATTGAACTCAAATATCTTAACTTCATTGAAGATCTCCAAAAACATACTGCCACTTATGATCAAATATAACTTTGGAAGATTTATATTTTTGAGCTCAAAAAAAGCCGAACAAGGATCTGAAGGAAATATACTTTATTCATTTTCTAAATCAGGTTTATATGGTTTATCGAGGTCAATCAGTAAAGAGTATAGAAAATTTAATATTACCTCGAATATTATTAGTTTAGGCTATTTTAATTCTAGAATGTGGAAGTCATTAAACTCCAATATTAAAAAAAAATTATTATTTCAAACCCTCCATAGAAAACTTGGAAATCCATCTGTTGTTTTTGATACAATAAAATTAATTATAAAACATCGTTTCATTAATATGGCAAAATTAGATTTGGATGGAGGCCTGCTTGAATAAAAACGTTACTAAGTTTATTTTAAATAAAGCTAAAAAAAATGATTTTGTTAAATTATCATATAATAAAGATGTATTTAAACCTACAGAAACTTCAAAATTTTTACTTGAAGCTGTTGTAGATAATTTTCCTAAAAAAAAAGTGAATGTTTTAGATTTAGGATGTGGCAATGGAATTATTGGGATTTATTTGCTAAAAAAATTTAAAAACATAAGCAACATGTCTTTTTCGGATGTAAGTGGTAAAGCAATAACTAATGCAAAACAAAACTGTAAATTAAATAAAATTTCTCAAAAAAGGGCTCAATTTATTCAATCTAATTTATTTAATAATATGGATGGATTAAAATTTGATATCATTATCAATGATGTGTCTGGAATAAGTTATAAAATTGCAAGAAAAAGCAACTGGTTTAAAAATATACCATGTGAAAGTGGAGAAGATGGCACAAAATTAACTCTAAACGTAATTAAAAATTTCAGAAATTTTTTAAAACCAAATGGTAAAATATTTTTTCCAATAATATCTTTTAGTAATGAAAAAAAAATAATAAATTATTTTAATAAATCTAATATTAAAGTTAAAATGATTTCAGTAAATAAATGGCCAGCTCCAAAAGAATTTTATAATCACATTTTAATGATGAAAAAATTGAAAAAATTAAAAAAAATAAATTTTGATGAAAAGTATGGGCTAATCATAGCAAATACAAAGATTTTTCAAGCTAATTAACTTTGTGTATATATTAAAAAATTTTATTATAAACAATTGAAAATTAATTTTGTTTAGATCAATTAATCAAAAATTATAATTTTTAATATCCTCTTTCATATTGAGGTGGTGGTTTAATTATCTTCTTATTTTTTAGGAAATTATCTTTATATAAAAAAAATGGATTTTGCAAAAAACGTCTTCCTATGAAAACAAAATCTATATATTTTTTTTTAATATATTTATCTGCTAAAGCCAAATTATCTACCAAGCCTGTGATACCAATTTTTAAGTTTGTGTTTTTTTTAATTTGTTTTGCAATTTTTAATCGGAAAAATTCTTTTTGCTTCATTTTTGTTTTAGTTTTTATTCCTCCTGAACTTACACAAACATAATCAAAACCAATTTTCTCTAACTCGAGACAAAATTCTTCAGCCTCATTTGTTGTTATTCCAAATTTTAAATGGTCATCACCAGTGATTCTTGCTCCAATAATTTTATTTTTTGGTAGAATATTTCTCGCAATTTTACATATTTCTAATGGCAATTTAAATCTTTTTAATTTAGTTCCTCCATATTTGTCATCTCTAGTATTACATATAGGTGACAAAAACTGATGCAAAAGATAGCCATGGGCTATGTGTAATTCAAAGACATCAAATTTTGCATGTAAAGCGTTTTTAATCGATAATTCAAATTTTTTTTTAATTTTATTTATCTCTTGTATTGTCAATTTTTTTGGTTTGGGCCAGTTCTCATCTTTTTTTAAATCTGAGGAAGAAACAGTTGTCCAAGAATCTTTCTTTTTTAATGGCGAGTTAGCTTTTTCCCATGGTATCATGCTTGATCCTTTTCTTCCTGAGTGCGAAAGTTGAATGCCAATTGGAGTATTATTTATTTTTTTTAAATATGAGACTAATTTTTTAAACTCATTTCTCTGTTTAATAGTTTCTATACACAAATCTTTTTTAGTTATTCTTCCATTTGCTTCGACAGCTGTCGATTCTAGCATTATTAAACCAGCTCCTGATAATAAAAAATTTGACAAATGTCTGTAGTGCCAGTCAGATGGACATCCATCTACAGCTGAATATTGACACATTGGTGATACAGATATTCTATTTTTAAGAATTTTTTTTTTTGAAAAAAAAAATTTATTTAAAATCATTTTTTTTTAAAACTAAAAAATCATTATGTGGATGAAAAATAGCTCCTGGGTAAGACCAATAAGTTTCTATAAACAATTTTCCAAGTGCACTACCAAGTTTTGGTAAGTGTGGCACACCATCACTATCAACCATCGAGTTAAAGGGTACAGCAATCCTTAACCACTCACCAACAGGCTGATCTTTATATAAACATCTAAGATAAATAGCTAACTCTGGTTCAATTAAACTGTATCCTCTTTTATCTAATCTTTTATAAATTTCATTTAATTTTGTAGGTTTTTTAAAGCCTAATTCTTTTACTTTTACCCGGTGAATATTTATTTTTTTGTTTTTATCAAATTTATGTCCTTTTACTTTTTTAAAGATATCTAAAATCCAATGACTTAAGACATATTTTTTTTTAAAATCTTTAATGCAAGCGTAAATACTGTTATATTTTATCGTATCAATTTTTTTCCAAATCATTATAAAGAATAAGTTATAGTTAAACTAAATATACATAATATACATTAAAAAAAAAATTAATGAAAAAAAAAGAACAAAAAAACAAGTTAAAGCAATTAAAATTAATATAAAGAGAAGAACTGTAATTGTTGATGATAAGCTAATATTTAAAAATAATGTTCCAATACCTAGCTGGATTGAATTAAGTATTATAGATGTTTGTAACAGAACATGTAAATTCTGTCCTAAATCTGACCCTAGCATTGCACCAGATACCTTTCAAAAAATGGAAAGACCTTTAATAACAAAATTATGTAAAGATTTAAAAAACATGAACTTTAATGGATCTGTTGTTCTTTGCGGTTATGGTGAGCCAATGCTTCACAAAAATATATATGAAATATGTGACCAAATTTCTAAAGTAGCATTTGTAGAATTGGTAACAAATGGTGACACCTTAAATTTTAAAAGTATACAAAGACTTTATGCATCAAATGTAAATAAATTATTAATAAGTATGTATGATGGCCCTGAACAAAAAAAAAAATTTATTGAAATGACAAAAAAAGCTGAAGTTCCAAAAGATTTTGTTATTTTAAGAGATAGGTGGCATGACGAAACTAAAGATTATGGTTTGAAATTAACAAATAGAACTGGAACGATTAATATTGGTATTCAAGAGGAAGTGAAAATCAACTCTAAATGTTTTTATCCATCTTACCAAATGTTGATAGATTGGAATGGAGATGTATTTTTATGCCCACAGGACTGGCAAAGAAGAATTACCATGGGAAATTTAATGCAGAGAGAGTTATTTCAAATTTGGACTGATAAAATTATTGAAAGATATAGAAAAAGATTATTAGTTGGTGATAGAGATATAAGCCCATGTAACAAATGTAACGCTGAAGGAACGGTGTTAGGCAAAAACCACGCACTTGCGTGGTCAAAATATTATTCAAGGTAAAATATCTATACTTTAATGAAATTTTTTTCAGTGCATAAATCAAGCCAATTGAGCTATTAGTACTGGTCAGCTGCACGCATTACTGCGCTTCCACATC
>MDTB01076658.1_pt1 | contig 17531 bp, 15 predicted proteins | sample 811161 | NCBI WGS metagenome assembly MDTB01 (sample SAMN05326650, study PRJNA326480) | marine metagenome | isolation source: seawater | place: Mediterranean Sea | collected 2009
CACCACGCCGACCACGGCATTTTCCCACAAAACACGCTCCCAAGCGGTTTGAGTGTGGACACGTTGATGGTGCAGGGGCCGTTGAGGTTCGACCAAATGGCGGCCGTCACCTCCCTCACGGAGTCGGAGGTCGCGGCCCTAAACCCCATGTACCGTCTGGGCATCGTACCTGGGCCAGACGAACAATTTCCCATCCGTTGGCCAGTGTCGGGCGTGGCTGAATTTTTGGCCCAAGAGAAGGCGATGCGAGCGTACAGGCCGGAGCTGACCCCCGAAATCAAATACGAGCCCGAGCCTGTGGTGTACCGCGTGAAAAGTGGGGACGTGTTGGGGACAATCGCGTCGAAGCATGGCGTACGTGTGTCCCAGCTGAAGGCTTGGAACGACTTGAATTCGTCCATGATCCGCGTGGGTCAAAAACTCATCATCCATGCCGACCCCAACAAGATTTAAGCGGCCCGCAATGTGGGCGCTTGCCGTGGGCGCGTGGTTCGCTGTGGCCTCCTGTGCTGGAGACTCGGCGCGCGTGGCCTTGCCCGGCAGGGTTGGTGCGGCAGGGGAGCTGGTTGTGGTGGCGGAGTTGGACGTCTGGAACGGCGCGGCGGGCGACACGCTGCAGGCCGTGATGGCACAGCCGTACCCGGTGCTTCCACAGTACGAACCGCTGATGGACGTGGTGCATTTGGAACCGGAGCTGTTTGACAGGTTCTGGAAGCCGCACCGCAACATTTTGATCTTGCAGGTGGCGGATCGAATCGACACCCAAGAACCAACCTTCACCTTCTACCGCAGTAAGTACAGCCGCGGACAAGTCTACATGGTGGCCAAGGCGCGTACCTCAGAGGCGTTGGCGGAGGTCGTGGCGTCGCGCGCCGGGGAAATGGTCAGCCTGTTGCACGCGGAGGAGGCCAAGCGCTTCGCCGACATCGTGGCGCTGTCTCCCAACGAAGTGATCGCCCGCGAAGTGGCAGGGAAATGGGGTTTGCAGGGCCTGTGGCCCAAGGACGCCCGCATTGCAAAGAAGGCGGAAGAATTCTGGTGGGTGGACCGTCAATTGACACGACTCAAAGGCGGGGACAACCACGACATCCAACAAGGCTTTTTCATCCACAGCGAGCCCTACACGAGCCCCGAGCAGCTCAGCCTCGAGCACGTGTTGAATCGCCGGGACGCCATCACCAAAACGCATGTCCCGGGCCCGACGCCAGGCAGCCACATGGTGACAGAGCATCGGTTCTTCCCTTCGTACGAGGAGGTGGAATTCGACGGCCACTTCGCCCTGGAGGTGCGCGGCCTTTGGAAGATGGAGAACGACTTCATGGGCGGCCCATTTTACAGCCTCACGATCGTGGACGAGGCGCGAGGCAGGCTCATCACCGTCGAGGGCTACGCCTACGCGCCTTACTTCGACAAGCGCCCCTACATCCGCGAAGTGGAAGGCGTCGTTCGCCGGTCCAGGTTGTTGCCGCTCAACGCGACCGCCCCGTGACGACGAGGGAGGACGTCCAGGTTTGACCCTCTGTGCCCTCCACCACCAGGGTGTGGAGTCCAGGAGCCCAGGTGCCGACAGCGATCCGGTTGGTCCATCCTGAGTTGTCCCAAACCTGACGGCCTGCCTCATCAAATGCGGCCATCCGCGCGACGCAGCTGGGTGTGAATCCAGGCAAGCTCACTTGAACGTCCGCCACGTCCGAGGCGGGGTTGGGCCAGACGGTCAAATCCATGTCTTGCGCGAGAAACTCGTGCTCCTCCAATCCGACAGAGACGTTGCCTTTGGCGAAGGCGTATTGGCCTTTCAAAAGTTTGGCAATTTTGAACACGCCACTGCCGTTGGCCAAGGACCCTGCTTGCCAGGTGTAGTGTGGATGTTGGACCCACGGGGCGCCTGCGCGAGGGCGCCAAGCCAAAAACCCACCCTCTTCCGTGTCGCCGTACAGCCCGTGGTCGAGGTCGTTTTCGTCGTTTCCGACGTAGGTCAGCCGGGCGTCCAGGTGAGGCGCGTTGGGGGCGCCATCTTCCCATGTTCCGTCCACCACCCAGAAGTGGCTGTCGCTCAACGCTTCCACGTACGGTGCGGCAGGACCTTCGTCTGGTGCCGCCCAGTGGTGTTCCACGCGCACCAAGACGCTGTCGCCCTCAGGAATGGCGTCGCACCCGACGCGCATGTCCACCCAAGGCACGCTGGTGAGGCCCGTGGGCTCTGTGATGGCGAACGTGTGGTCAAGACGACCCTGGTTCAGCCTGCCGTCGGCGTTGAGTCCCAGCAGCACGTGGGGTTCTTCGTGCCAGAATGTGATGTTGTCGAACTCTCCGCCCACCCGGGCGTGCACAAGCGTGGTGTCCCAGTTGGCGTCCCAGACGGTGAGGTCCAGGGGTTCGTTGTTGTGGAATCCGGTGCAAGCACGAAGCTTCTGGTGCAGGTGCAGCGTGGTTGCGAAACAGCCGTTGTCTGGGGCGGTGTTGACGCTGTCCACGACCCATGTGCTGAACCCGGGTTGCAGGGCTTGGGCGTCGAAAAAGGGCGTCAAATCCTCGCCACTCGCTTCTTCGAGCAACACCTCGAAGTCGGTGACGTCCATGTGGCTGTCGAACCGCGCAGCGATGACGTTTTGCATGGACTGGCGGTACAGGGAATCGCCGAGGTAGGCGCGCAGGTTGTGCAAGATGCTCGCCCCCTTGTAGTACGTGTGCCGGCCGTAGATCTCGGCGTCAGGCATGGGCGACAGGGGATGGAACCCCTCGTCCTGAATGTGGCATTCTTCCAGGACGAATTGTTGGTTGTCCTTCACCACGTCCACAAACGCCTCGTGGCCGTCTTTCCACTCCACAAAAAGGTGACTGCTGTACTCCGCCGGCCCTTCCTTCAACCACATGTGGTTGTGGATGGTTGGGGCCACCAAATCACCCCACCAGTGGTGCCCCAGTTCGTGTGCGAAGAGGTCTCCGTTGGCGAAGAGCCCTTGCTCAATCATGGATCTGGGGTAGGCGATGTTGGTGGGAATCTCCAGGGCGCCGTCCGTGGTGAGCACATAGCCGATGCGCTCCCAGGCGTACGGGCCCCACCAATGCTCGCAGGCGTCGATGGCGTAGGAGAGCTCCGCGAATTTGGTCTGCATGAGGTTGGTGTCGCCGGCCTTGGAGGTGAGGCGGACTGGGATGTCGCCGTACGCCCCGGTGTGAACGTAGTCGTGGTCGACGTATGGGCCCACGGCGATGGCGCTCAGGTGGGTGGGAATGGGGTGGTCCAAGGCCCAAGTGGAGCGCATGGTGTCACCGCCAAGTTGGACCTCTTCCACGAGGTGGCCCTGGTTGTGTGCGCGTCGCCCGTCGGCGCTTTGGATGTGGTAGGTGTAGGTGGCGCGTTCCACGAAGTTGTCGAAGCACGGGTACCACACCCGGCCGTAGTTGGGCGGGATGGAAGTGAGTCCAATGCCCAGGTTGTAGACCAAATCGCTGGCGTAGTACATGCCGCCCCAGTACGGGTCGTCCCCTGGCTGTCCGCTGTACCACACGTCCAAGGTCACGGCCTCGCCAGAGGCCATCGCTTCTGGCGCGTCGACGTGCAGCTCGTCGCCCCATTGGGAGTAGCCGATTGGATCGCCGTTCCAGGTCAAGCTGTCCACGTCAAATGCGGCCACCAAATCCCACCACACGCGGCTGCCGCCGTCTTGCAACACGGTGAAGTCGATGGTGGCGTGGGCGTCCAGATGCTGTCCTGCATAGTCGGTGACGTCCAGGAACAGGTCGTAGTGCTGGACGTCAAAGCTGTCGCTGCGGGCGATGCTTGGCCCCATGTCGTGGTTCTGGGCAAGCGGAAGCACCTTGGTACGTGGGCCCGCCTCGTGGCTGCACACGTCGGCGTGGCACCCTTGGACGAGGAAGGGTTGCCGTCCTTTGGGGTCCATGTGGTGGAGTCGAGGAAGGGATTGGTTTTGGGCCAACACAGGGCACATGAGCGCCCCGAAGGCCAAGGAAGTCAGCAGCGTTTTCCAGTCCATGCCTCGAAGTTAGCAGTACTTTCGCACCATGAAAGAAGTGCAGCCAGGCGTTCAGGTGGAAGTGGCTTACACCTTGCGGGCAGAGGGCCCCGAAGGAGAAGAGCTTGAGTCGTGCAACGAGGAAACCCCCTTCGTGTTCACCGTGGGCCAGGAAGAAGCGCTTGAAGCGTTTGAAGCGGCCTTGATCGGTAAGCGCATCGGGGAGCCTTTTGAGATTCACATCGCATGCAACGATGCGTACGGCGACGAAACCGACGACGCGGTGGTGGCGCTGCCCAAGTCGACCTTCATGGTGGACGAAAAACTGGACGAGGAGGTGATGCGGGTGGGCGAAGTGGTGCCCATGAGCGACGACGAAGGCCAAGAAATCGTGGGCGTGGTGGTCGACGTGGAAGCGGAATTCGTGCACGTGGACTTCAACCACCCGCTGGCCGGGTTGGACCTCCATTTTGAGGGGGTGGTCGTCGGCATTTCGGCGTAAGCCTCTAGCCTGGCGAGGCAACAATTTGGCAACCTCCAGGTGACGAAAGGCCAATTCGGGGTTGACAGGAGGTTGGCCTTGATGGCGGTTCTTTGACCCATGACTGCACCAGATGCGGCGGGAACCAACTTGACCCATTGCCCCAAACTTGTTGTGATGGACCTGCTCGGCACCTTGGTCGAGCACGACCGAGCGGTGAGGGGTGCGCTGGCTGCGGCGTTCCAAGCGCATGGCGAAACCATCGACGAAGACGTGGCGAGCATCGCCATTGGATTCCCTGGCCTTGTGGGGGTGGAGCGCATTTTGCGGTGGCTTCATCCTTCCGAGTCGCCTCACTTTGGATCGGTCCAGTCGATTCATGATTTGGCGGTGAAAGAGTTGATGCGGCTTGTGAAATACGCGGACGGCATTCAGCCTGCCCAAGGGATTCAAAGGATGTGTCAAATTTGGCACGCTGTGGGGGTCCAAGTGGCCGTGACCACCACCCTCGACGCCGTTGTGATCAAGCCGCTTTTGCGGCGCTTCGGTTGGGATGAAACACCGCCTTTCTCGGCCTTGGTGTTGTCCGAGGAAGTGGAGCGCCCCACCCCTGGTCCGGACATGGTTTTGGAATGCATGAAAAGGTGTGGTGTGGATGACGTGCGTCATGTGGCCAAAGTGGCCAGCCGAGCCATTGGGTTGGCAGACGCCAAGAACCTCGGTTGTGGCTGGACGGTCCTGGTGGACGACGGCACGCTGACGACCGACCAAATCGCCGCCATGGGTCCCTCAGCCATTGTGGACCAAACGGAAGATTTGCTGACCATTTGGAAGTTGCCGAAGCCGCACGACATGGCCATTGACGACGAAATCGCCAAGATCATCCGGGGCTGAATCCAGCCCAGTCCGTGGCGTACCTTCGCGGCATGGAACGCACGGAAATCAGTGACTTGGGGGAGTTTGGCTTGATCGGCCGAATGACCAAAGAATTGACCCACCAACAACCTTCCACGCTTCGTGGCGTGGGGGACGACGGCGCGGTTCTTGACCCCATGGGCAAGCGCGTGGTGGTCAGCACCGACATGTTGTGCGAAGGCATTCACTTCGACTTGAGCTACGTCCCGCTGAAGCACCTTGGCTACAAGGCCGTGGTTGTGAATTTGTCCGACATCTGTGCGATGAACGCGGTGCCCACCCAAGTTGTGATTGGCTTGGGCTTGAGCAATCGGTTTTCTGTGGAAGCCGTGGAGGAGTTGTACGCCGGCATTCGATTGGCCTGCGAGGTCTACAAAGTGGACTTGGTGGGGGGCGACACCACCGCCACTGCATCTGGCTTGACCTTGGCTGTCACGGCCATGGGCCTCGTGGAACCTGATGCTGTGGTGGGACGCGACGGTGCAGGCGATGGCGACTTGTTGGTGGTCAGTGGAGACCTCGGTGCGGCGTACATGGGCCTGCAGATTTTGGAACGGGAAAAGAGCGTGTTTCAAGCGGCTCCTACGGCCCAGCCTGAGTTGGAGGACTTCGCATACTTGTTGGAGCGTCAACTCAAGCCTGAGGCGCGTGTGGACGTTGTCCGTGAGGCGGGCGATTTGGGATTGAAACCCACGTCGATGATCGACATCAGCGACGGTCTGGCCAGCGAAGTCCTGCATCTGGGCACGTCTTCGGGCGTGGGTTTCAAGGTGTACGAAGACAAGCTGCCCATCGACCCCAAAGTGTACGAGACGGCGCGCGAGTTCAACCTCGACCCCACCTTGTGCATGCTCAGCGGCGGCGAGGACTACGAACTCCTCTTCACGATCAAGCAAGACGATTACGAGAAGGTGCGCAACCACCCCAAGCTGACGGTCATCGGCCACGCTGTCGCAGCCCCCGATGCTTTCACCCTGGTCACCAAGAACGGTCCGGAGGTGCCGCTGCAGGCCCAGGGATGGGACGGGCTCAAAGGCCGTTCGGAGGACGAGCCCACGACCTGATTCGTGCGCATGGCAGGCCTGGCTGGCATCCACGGATTTGAGTCATTTCAAGGATTGGAAGGCGCTCAGCGCTGCCTGTCCAAGATGGCGCCAGGTCAGGTCTGGGACGACGGGGCATGTGCGGCTCTGGGCCCCAACGTGCACGATTGGGCCGAGGATGCCGTAGTCGTGCAAGGCACCGTCGACAACGCTCCCGAGGTGCGACGCGCGTTGGAAGCGGAGGGGTTCCACCGATTTGAGACCGACGCGAGTTCTGAAGTGGTCTTGGCCGCATTGCGGCGTTGGGGGTTGGAGGCCGCGTTGGCTCAGCTTCAAGGGGCGTTTGCCTTGGCTTGGTGGGCTGGGCAAGAGAAGCGGTTGACGGTTGTGCGCGACCGCCTGGGGGTGGTGCCCCTGCACTGGCACCAAACACCGCAAGGGTCGCTCATGTTTGCCACAGAATTGCGCGCCCTGCTGGCGTCGGACGTGGTGCCTCGACGGTTGGACGCAAATGCCCTGGCAGACCAAATCATGCACGGCACCGTCCACGCGCCCAACACGGTGGTGGCGGGGATTCGACAACTTGGCCCAGGCGAATTGTTGGTGGCCCAGGACGAGGACGTTGACGTACATGCGTGGTGGGAGCCGGCGGACGAGGCGTTGGGGGTGGACGACATGCCTTCAGATGTGCGGCGAACCCACCTCAAAGAGACCTTGTTGGACGCGGTGTCCCGCCAACTTAGAACGCCGTCTGACTTGGGCATTTGGCTGAACGGAAGGTTGGCCAACAGCGCCCTTGCAGCAATCGCCTCCGATGCTTCCCACACCCCATTGAGCACGTTCAGTTTGGCGTCGGACTTGCACGAGTTGGACAGCACCCACACTGCGCGCGACGTGGCCCGTCACGTGGGGTCGACGCACCACGAAATCCGCCTCACGGCACAAGACGTGGCGGGTGCGCTCCCTGGTTTTCTCGAGGCGATGGACGTGCCTGTGGCCCACGGATTCAGGTCTTATGTTGCGCATGCAACGCTTCGCAAGGCGGGCGTGGAAGTGATGCTGGGGGAGTTGGGTGGCGACAGCATGTTTGCCGGCGACCCAATTTTTCAGCGAAGCGCCCAATTGGCCAAGCTCAATTGGCTGGCCTCTTGGCCCGGGGTGTTGCGCCGACTTGGGGGGCGCCTTCATGTCGTTTCGAAGCCAGGATTCGAGGCAAGAAAAGCGGCGGAATTGTTGGGAGGCCATCATTTCGATTTGGCCCATACGCATCCGATTGCGAGGCAGTTGTTCCTCAAAGACGACTTGGAGCGCCTGCTGGCCAAAGACGTGCCCAAGCGCCACCACGTCTTTCAGGCGCTGGTGCGGGAATTGGCGCCGGGACGGAAGTCGTTTGGCCTGCCGTTCTTGAGTCAGGTGACGGTGGCGGAAATGAGAAGCCACCTGGTCGAAAACCTGGTCCGCAGCGCGCAGCAAGGTGCATCAGCCTTGGGTCTGGACACGCGCTTGCCGTTCTTGGACCACCTTGTGGTGGCCGCGGCGTTGGCGGCGCCCGATGCAGAGAAATTCTCTTCCTCTCCAATGCCCTTGCTCATGGGGTCGCTTCAAGGTTTGGTCCCTGAGGCTTGGGGAGATTCCCATGCCCCACGGACAGCGTGGCCGATGCCGACGTGGATGCGTGGGGTGTGGCACGAGGAGTGCGCGCAGGGCTTGCAGGTTTTGAAAGACACCCACGGGATGAACGCGGACGCCCTTGCCGCTCTCGAGTTGTCGTTCCTGCAGGACCGCGACCCTGGGCGGTGGCGCCACATGTGGTCGTTGACGTTGTTGGGCCTCTGGTTGGAGCGCCATGGGTTGACATGAGGAGGGAGGACCGCGACCTTGGAGGCATGAAGACGAGCAACCGGATTTGCGATTTGTTGGGCATCGAGGTGCCGATCATTCAGGCGGGCATGGTGTGGTGCAGCGGTTGGGAATTGGCCAGCGCCGTGAGCGCGGCCGGTGGACTCGGCATTTTGGGCGCAGGCAGCATGTACCCGGAAGTCTTGCGAGACCAAATCCAAAAGCTACAGGCCGCCGCCCCTGGAAAACCATTTGCCGTCAACGTGCCGCTCTTGTACCCGGCCGTGGAGGAGCACATGAAGAGCATCGTGGAACTCGGCGTGCCCATCGTGTTCACCAGCGCAGGCAACCCCAAGACGTGGACGGCCCACTTGCACGAACACGGCATCAAGGTGGTCCACGTGGTGAGCAGCGTGAAGTTTGCGCTGAAGGCCCAAGCGGCGGGCGTGGATGCGGTGGTGGCGGAGGGTTTTGAGGCGGGAGGCCACAATGGCCGTGAAGAGACCACGACCATGTGCCTCGTGCCCGCGGTGTCGGACGCGTGTGACGTGCCGGTCATCGCGGCGGGAGGTTTGCACGACGGCCGGTCCATTGTGGCCGCCATGGTGCTCGGCGCGGACGGCGTCCAGCTCGGGTCTCGATTCGTCGCCACGCCAGAGAGCTCGGCCCACGTCGCGTTCAAGGACGCTGTCGTCGCGGCTGGCGAAGGCTTCACCAGCCTTGAACTCAAGTCCGTCACCCCGGTTCGCCTCCTTCACAACGACTTCGCCCGGCAAGTCATCGAAGCCCAGCAACGGGGCGCCACCCCCGATGAACTTCGGACCCTCCTCGGCCGAGGCCGCGCCAAGCAAGGCATGTTCGAGGGGGACTTGAACGAAGGGGAACTCGAGATTGGCCAAATCGCGTCCATGATCGACGGCCTTGAGCCGGCAGGCGACCTCTTGCGCAGGCTGGCTCAGGAGTGCCGCGACCTGGCTGGTCCGCGCCTCGGAGGGAAGTTCGAGTTCTGAATCGACCTCAGGCCTTGCTGCCGTGGAAATGCACGCGGATGGCCCGCGCGACCTTCAAGTTCACAACATTCAGCAGCTGCTTCTCGGACGCTTCGGAAATGGCCTTGACGTCTCCGAAAGCCGCCATCAGGGCGGTCCGGGTCTTGGGCCCGATGCCTGAAATGTCGTCCAACTCAGAATGCAGGAAGGCCTTGCTCCGGCGCTTGCGGTGGTGGGCCAGGGAGAACCGGTGTGCCTCGTCCCGCATATGTTGCACGACGCGCAAGGTGGGCGAGCGCTTGTCCAAGTAGATGGGCACGCTGTCGCCCGGGAAGTACAATTCTTCGAGCCGCTTGGCGATGCCGACAAAGGCGATTTTCCCGCGTAAACCTAGCTCGTCGATGGCTTCCATGGCGTGGGAGAGTTGGCCCTTGCCGCCGTCGATGACCACCATTTGGGGAAGCGATTCGCCTTCGTCGCGCAGTCGTTTGTAGCGGCGGTACACGGCCTCCTTCATGCTTGCAAAGTCGTCGGGCCCCTCCACGGAGCGGATGTTGAATTTGCGGTAGTCGCGCTTGGCCGGCTTGCCGTTGCGGAAGACCACGCAGGCGGAGGCGGGGTTGGTGCCGTGGATGTTGGAGTTGTCGAAGCACTCCATGTGCACAGGGTGTTCCTTCAAGCGCAGGTCGTGCATCATCGTTTCCATCAACCGGTCGCGTGCGGCATCGGGGTCGACTTGCTCCAATTGGGCGTGCTTGTCACGCAGGGCAAACTGGGCGTTGCGCAGCGCCATGTCGAGCAGCTTCTTCTTGTCCCCCCGTTGTGGCACCAAACACTCTGCCCCCACGATGTCCACTTCCACTTGGGCCAACACGGTTCGGCTCGCGACGTTGAACCGGTCCCGAACCTGGGGAATGGCTGCGGCCAAAATCTTGTCGTCGGGCTCGTCAAGGCGGCGGCGGAACTCGAGGGTTTGGCCTTGCACGACCGCCCCGTTGTGAATGCGCATGAAGTGCACAAATGCGGATTTCGCGTCGCTCACCAACCCGTACACTTCCACGTCTGACACGGTCGGGTGGACGACGGTGCTCTTGGCTTGGAATTTGGACACGGCCTCGAGCTTGAGCTTCAGGCGCTCCGCTTCCTCAAACCGGAGGTCCGCCGCGGCCTCGGCCATGGACGCTTTCAGCGTGGTCTTCACGATGCCAAGGTTGCCTTTGAGCACATGGCGAATCGCGGCGATGCTTTCGGCGTACTCGGACTCGGTTTGCTTGCCGACGCACGGGCCGAGGCAATTGCCGATGTGGTACTCCAGGCACACGCGGAATTTGCCCGAGGTGATGTTCTCCTCAGTGAGTGCCAGGCTGCATGTGCGCACGGGGTAGAGCTTCTTGCAGAGGTCCAACACCGCGTGCATGCCCTTCACGTGGGAGTACGGCCCGAAGTATTCGCTGCCGTCGCGCCGCACTTGGCGGGTGGGGAAAACCCTGGGAAAGCGCTCCTTTTTCAAGACGATGAACGGGTAGGTCTTGTCGTCCTTGAGCTGGATGTTGTAGAGCGGCTTGTGCTCCTTGATCATGTTGTTCTCGAGCAACAAGGCGTCGGCCTCGCTGGCCGTCACGATCCATTGGATGTCGCGGATTTTTCGGACCAACAACATCGTTTTTCCGTTGTGGTCGCCCTTGGTGAAGTAACTCGAGACGCGCTTCTTCAGGTTCTTGGCCTTCCCGATGTAGAGCAGCTTGCCGTCGCCGTCGAAGTGCTGGTACACCCCCGGTTCGTGCGGCAATCGGTCCAAGATCGCTTGGATGTGTTCGGAGGTGGCCATGGTCCAACGAAGGTAGCCTCCGCAGTACTTTGCGGGCATGAATTTGGTTACGGGCGCGACAGGCATTGTGGGCATGCCAATTGTGGTGAAGCTCCTTCAGCAAGGCCAAACCGTCCGCGCCCTTCACCGCCCCTCCAGCCAGCGCCAGCGCGTCCTCGACGCGGTGCAACAGGCGTGTCCTGAGGGGCTCGACCGGTTGTCGTGGTGCGAAGGTGATTTGACCGACCAGGCCAGCTTGGAAGACGCCTTGGACGGGGTGGACACGGTGTACCATTGCGCGGCCCTGGTGTCGTTCCACCCGGCAGACGCCGCGGCCATGACCCGCATCAACGCCGACGGCACGGCCCACATGGTGAACGCCATGCTCCATCGCAAAACGCCTCGCTTGGTTCACGTGAGCAGCGTCGCCGCGTTGGGCCGCAAGGCAGGGGAGCCCACGACCGAGGACACCCTGTACGAGGAGCAGCCGGGCACCACCGCATATGCCCGCAGCAAGCACCGCGCAGAAATGGAGGTTTGGCGTGGCGCCGCAGAAGGGTTGGAAGGCGGATTGGTGGTCGTCAACCCCACCGTGGTGTTGGGCCCCGGCGACTTCAACCGCAGCTCAGGCGCGTTATTTCGCCACATCGACAAGGGGCTGAAGTGGCATCCCACAGGCAGCAACGGCTTCGTGGCCTCGGAGGACGTGGCGGAGCTGTGCGTGCGCTTGGGCATGAGCGACGTTCGGGACCGGCGCTTTGTGTTGTGCGGCGACCAATGGCCGTACCAAAAGGTGATGGACCACATTGCCGACGCGCTGGGCAAACCCCGCCCATCGCGTCCCGTGCATCCTTGGATGCGTGGCCTGGTTTGGAGGGTCTTCGGGGTGGCGGAATGGATCACGGGCAAGCGCGCCGTGGCGACCCGCGAGAGCATCGGCAACACAGGTGCCAACCACACCTACGACGGAAGCCGGGTGGTGGAGGTCATGGGCACGGTGGGCCCAGCGTGGAATTACACCTCGCTGGAGCAAACCATCCAGGAGACGGCCGCGGCGTACCGCGCTCAGTTGGGCAATTGATCGCCTCCTTTGGGGCCGGCCTGTCCGGGGGCTGGCGGCCGAAATTTGGCCGACTGGCCAGACACGGTGGTGTCGTTGTGGTTGAGCTCGGCCTCCATGTCCTTCAACCGGTCCACCACGTTGCGCAAGACCGATTTCATGGCGGCAGGCTGTCCCCACCACCACTCGTGGCTGCGCTCGAAGCGCGAGGCACTGACGCCGGTTCTGGCCCAAACGTCGTTGTACGCTTCGGCCAAACGTTGCCGTTCGTTGTCGTTGCGGTAGGTGCGCAATTGGGCGACGCCTTCCACAAGCTGGACTTCCGCGAGCACCATGACAAAACTGTCCTTGGGCAGTACCCCTCGAGGTGGCGCAGGGTCCACGTGGCCGTCCACAGGCGGTATGGCGCACCCTGGGCCAAGCGCCATCGCGCCCAACAGGGTTGCCAGAATCAGACGCCCTGCCATGTCAACGGGCGAAGGTCAAGCGTTCCCCCACGTGGTGACCGTGGGTGGTTGTGATGCGCTGGCCGTCCCAAACCCGGGCGCCGTTCACCCACGTCTCGTGCACGCGGCTCTTGAACGTGTGGCCTTGGAAAGGCGACCAGCCACACTTGGACATCACGTTGTCTTCGTGGACCGTCCAAGGGTCGTGCGGTTGCACCACCACCAAGTCGGCCTTCATGCCTGGACGAATGAAGCCTCGGTCTGCCATGCGGAAGAGGCGCGCCACACGGTGCGCCATCAGGTCCACGACCTTTTCCACGGGGAGCAACCCGTCGTGCACCAGGTCGAGCATGGCCACGAGGGCGTGCTGGACGAGTGGCCCGCCTGAGGGGGTGTTGAAGTAGCTGTTGTTTTTCTCTTCTTTGGTGTGAGGCGCGTGGTCGGTGGCCACCACATCGATGCGGCCGTCCAAAATGGCCGCGCGAATCTGTTCCCGATCGTGGGCCGTTTTGACCGCGGGGTTCCACTTGATGTGGGTGCCTTTGTCCGCGTAGTCGGCGTCGCTGAACCAAAGGTGGTGGATGCACGCCTCTGCAGTGATGCGCTTGTCTTCTAGCTCCTTGGTCCCGTCGAACAGGTCCAACTCACGGGCCGTGCTGATGTGCAGAATGTGCAGTTGCGTGTTCAGCCTGGTGGCCAACTCCACGGCCTTTGATGAGCTGCGGTAGCATGCTTCGGCGCTGCGGATGAGGGGGTGTTGGTCGATTGGAACGTGCTCGCCGTGGCGCTCCTTCGCCGCGGCGCTGTTGGCCCGAACCGTGGCCTCGTCCTCGCAGTGGGTCGCCACCAAAGTGGGGGCTTCTTTGAAGATCCCTTCGAGCACCTTGGATTCGTCGACCAACATGTCTCCGGTGGAGGATCCCATGAAGACCTTGATGCCGCACACACGAGTGGGGTCGGTCTTCAACACCTCGTCCAAGTTGTGGTTGCTGGCGCCCATGAAGAAGCTGTAGTTCACAGGGCTGACCTCCGCGGCCCGGTCGTATTTGTCTTGAAGCAACTCCTGCGTCAGCGCCTGGGGGACGGTGTTGGGCATCTCCATGAACGAGGTGATGCCCCCCGCCGCTGCGGCCGCGGATTCGGTGGCGATTTCCGCTTTGTGGGTCAACCCGGGCTCACGAAAGTGGACCTGGTCGTCGATGCATCCTGGCATGAGCCACTTGCCGGTGCAGTCGTGCACCTTGGCTTGCGCGGAGAGGGCTTGGACTTCGGGGTCGCTCGCACTTTGGGCCAAATCCACCCCCACGGCCACAATGCGGTCTCCCGAGATGAGCACATCCTGCACTTTGACGGCGCCTTCGTTGACAACGTGGGCTTGGCGGAAGAGAGTGGCGCTCATGGATTCAGGAGGGTTTTCCGGAAGGGTAGAAGATGCGTTGGAAGCGCATTTGGAGGACCCCCAAGAGCGCTTCTCGGAAAATGTTCATGCTCATTTTGGACGTGCCCAACTCCCGGTCGACGAAGGTGATGGGCACCTCTTGGATGCTGAAGCCGTTGCGCTTGGAGCGGAGCTTCATTTCAATTTGGAAGGCGTACCCGACGAATTGCACGGCGTCGAGGTCGATGGCTTCCAGGGTCTCTCGGCGGTAGCACACAAATCCTGCAGTGCTGTCTCGGACGCCCAGCCCCAAGACGAAATTCACGTAAAACGAAGCGCCGTAGCTCAGGATGAGTCGGTTCAGGGGCCAGTTGGCCACGCCGCCGCCTTTGACGTAGCGCGAGCCCACCGACATGCCCGCACCACCATCGCCGCATGCGTCGCGCAAACGCAACAGGTCCTCAGGGTTGTGCGAAAAATCGCAATCCATCTCGAAGATGAATTCGTAGTTGCGTGCCAAGGCCCACTTGAACCCTGCGATGTACGCTGTGCCGAGCCCGAGCTTGCCTTCCCGTTCGAGCAAGTGAATTCGCTCAGGGTGCTTGGCTTGGGCTCCCTTGACCAACGCTGCTGTGCCATCGGGAGACCCGTCGTCCACCACGAGGACGTCGAAAGGGAACGCCAGACCCATGACGGAGTCCAACATCCGCACGACGTTTTCCTTCTCGTTGTACGTCGGAATGATGACCAGGCTTGGGTTCATGTGGTCATCCTCAGCAGGTTCAACTCGTCGTCGGTCAGATGACGCCAATGGCCGCGGGGCAGGTCTTTCTTGGTGAGGGGACCGTACACGACGCGGTCGACCTTCACCACTTTGTGTCCCAAATGCTCAAACATCCGACGCACGATTCGGCTCCGGTTGCTGTGGATCTCCATGCCGATTTCATGGGGGTCGTTTTTGACGAACGAGACCTCTTTGGCCTTCACAAAACCTTGGTCCAGCACGAACCCTTCCAACAGCTTTTCCAAATCCTCAGTGGTGGCCTTCTTCGCCAAGGTGACATGATACAGTTCACGAAGGGCCACCTTGGGGTGGTTGAGGCGCTTGGCCATTTCACCGTCGTTCGTGAACAGGATCAAGCCCGTGCTCTCTTTCTCCACGCGGTCCACAGGGGCGATGCGTTCGCGGCAAGCGTTTTTGATCAAGTCGCCAATGGTGCGCCGGCCGCTGGGGTCGTGCTCCACTGCCAAGAAGTTTTTTGGCTTGTTGACCAACACGTAGCGCATGGTCTCTGGGCGGATCGTGTCGCCTTCCACCTTGACGGTGTCTTTGGTTGGGTCCACCTTGAATCCGAGTTCGGTGATCACCTTGTTGTTCACGCTGACCACTCCGGCCTCAATCATGACGTCGGCCTCCCGGCGGGAGCAGACGCCGGCTTGGGCGATGTACCGGTTGAGGCGCATCGCGGCCGTCGAGTCAGGCACGGGGGCAAACTTGAGCTTGGGGCGCTGGGCGCCGGGTCGTCCGCGGTTGGGACGGGAATTTGAAGGTTTCGCGCCGGGGGTGGACTTGCGTCGTCCGGCACTTCCCTTGCGGGCGCCTCCTCGGCGGCCTTGGTCAGGGTTGTGTTTCATGATGCCTCAAAGGTACGGCCTCCTTCGGCGGCGTGCGCGTTGGATGGAGTGGGGGTCAAACGCGTCCGGGAAATGCGTGGTTCTTGGGGAGGCCGACCCTGTCGCCACAGACTCGACCAACCACACGTCGAAGCGCAATCGCTTGGGGGTGACGGGCTGCTGTCGCACGAACGCGTGGGCCGCTTGGACGAGCCGCCGCTGCTGGGCGACGTGGGGCCACCACATCATGGGGTCCAAGGACAATGTGTCGCGCCCGGACCGGCATTTCACCTCATGAAATACAAGGGCAGTCCCGTCCGTGGAGATGACATCCACTTCCGCACGGCGCCAGCGCCAGTTGCGTTGGAGGATGCGGTGTCCTTGTTGTTCGAGTTCTGCGACCACATGCGACTCCCCGCGGCGTCCAGTCCAGGCGCGACGTTCCAAAACCATGGCGCAAGGATGCGCGTCAAAAGGCAGGGAAATGATGCCCAATTCACAGGCGAGGCTCGCGAATTGAGGGCCGCAGGGTCAGCGCAGAATCAGGTCGGTGGTGCCGATGACTTCCGTGTCTTCGAGGATTTCCACGAGGTAAGTGCCGGCGTCGAGGCCCAGGGTCGCGTTTCCGTCGGCGCTGTTGTAAAAGATGCAGGCGTCGAGGCGGTCGCGCGCGTAGTCGATGGTGCGGGAGGCGCTGAGCTCGGCGCTTCCGGACTCGTCCGGCAACACTCGTCCGGTGGGGTCCGTGATGCGCAGGTTGAAGGTTTTGTCGCCGACGGGGGCGATGCGGTTTTCCAAGATGGTGAAGCACACGCGCAGGCTGTTGCACCGGTCGGCGCGGTCGGTGTCCCGCTGGCGACCTGAGGAGAGGACGCGCACGCCGGTGGGGAGGAATTCGGCGACCTGGAGGGTTTGGCCTGCTTCAAGCATGCCCTCCATGTTCTCCTGTCGCTCCACGAGGTCGGCGTTCTCTTGCGACACGGCTTCCATCTGCACCTTCATGGCGACGTTTTCGTCCAGCAGGGCGGTGTTCAACTGGTTGAGCGAGTCGATGGTGCCGATGTAGCCTTTCATGATGCTCCGAAGCGTCTCGGCTTCCTTCTTGGCGCGGGCGACTTCCCAATAGCCGTTTTTCACCTTGGTCAGCAGGCCGTCGATGCGCTCCTGTTGGGCGGCGAGTTCCGCCAGCATCATTGAATTCTCGGTCGCGAGGGTGTCGTAGGAGAAGCGCATTTTTTCCAAGTCGAGCACCAGCTGGTCCTTGGCAAGGCTCAGTTCCTCGTTGTCGCTGTGGAGTCCGCCGATGACGTTGTTTTGGTCTGCGACTTGGTAGCCCAAAAAGGCAATCACGAGGACTAAGGAGGCGACAACTACGAGCCAGGTTTTTTGCGACATCTCGGGCATGGGGCGGACGGTTGGTGGGTCAAAGATGCAACGAAGCGGCGGCCTGGGGGACGGGCGTTCACGCAGTTTGGCCTTCCTCCGTAACTTGTCCTTCCAAATCTCCCGACCCTCAACGCCATGAAATCACCATTCTTCACTTTGCTGGGCGCTTGCCTCCTCCTCGTGCTGGCTCCTCTCGCGGCCTCTGGCCAGTGCGCCGAAGGCGAGTCTGAAGTCGTTGTCGAAATCTTGACCGACAACTACCCAGGCGAAATCACGTGGACATTGACGGGGCTGGGCGGCGAGTTGCTGTCGGGTGGACCGTACAACAGCACAGGAACGGTGTACGCGGACACGGTGTGCATCGCCAGTGAAGAGGAGTTCCCTTGTTTGCAATTCGTGATCAACGACAGCTACGGCGACGGGATTTGCTGTGGCTACGGGCAAGGGGCGTACACGCTGTTCCTCGACGGGGTGGCGGTGGCGACGGGCGGAGACTACGGCGAACAGGATTTGGTGCAGTTCGACTGCGCACCAGGTTCGACGTGCAACGACGCGATCGGCCTTGATGCGGCCGACTACGGAACGGTGATGCAGGC
>MDTB01071851.1_pt1 | contig 17530 bp, 17 predicted proteins | sample 811161 | NCBI WGS metagenome assembly MDTB01 (sample SAMN05326650, study PRJNA326480) | marine metagenome | isolation source: seawater | place: Mediterranean Sea | collected 2009
AACTGCAATGGAAAATATAAATATAAAAAATGCATTAAAAAATTCAAACGTAAAAATAATTGATGGCTCAGAGTATGGATTTAAATTTAATACTTATCATTATGCATTCAAAGCTAAATCTTTATGTACGTGGATCTCTACATTAGGATGTGAAATGATTGGGCATGGGAAAAAATGTTTTTACATAAATCCAAATTTAAAAAATACTTCTTATAAAAATTTTGCAGTCCTAGATAAATTCACAATTCATAATTATCAATCTTTTGAAAAAAAGATTTTAGATGAAATAAATGATCCAAATAAAAATTTTAAAGATTATCAAAAAGACGATTATTGTGTTGAAAGTAGTAATGTTTTTGAAGAACTATCCAAACAAATTAAAAATACACTTTAATTATTTTTTAAGAGGTTAACTCTTTAATAATTTCTTTTTGATAAGAATTCTGATTTTCTGGATAATTAAATTCTTTCAAAAAGGTATTAATAGCATATTGAACATTTTTTGAATTCCACCAGCTATATATATTTTTGGGATATATTTTGTGTAGATGATTTAATAAATCTTCGACATTATAAAATAAAATATTATTTTTCTTTAAAATATTATATTTTGCATTAATTTTTTTTTCAGTTATCCAGTACTCTTTGTCGATTAATAACAATGTTGGACCAGATAAAATTGAATCAAAAAAAGTAGTCATAGGTGATGAACAAATTATTAGAGAAAAATTTTTAATATTTTCTTTAAGTGATAAATTTTCCATGACATTTCTTTTATCCAGATGCCTTAAAATGATTTCCCTATGTGCTGGTAAAATTGTTCTATTAGGAGAGAAGAAAAAATTACTTTTATTTTTTTTATTTAAACCATTAATAATATAAGCGAAATGATCAATTGAATTCATTTCATCATGATGTAATGGGCCTGGGTAAAATCTACATGGATATTTTCTATATTCAAATCCAACAAATAACATTTTTTTATTTTTTTTTCTTGTAATGTTGTAATTCAAGTATTTTGTCATGCCACACAATTTTTTTGTATTATTTTTCCAATCATAAAACTCATTTGATATACTTTTTTCATAGTCAAAAACAGGATTTAACTTAGAATGGTTTCCACCATGTTGAAATATTATAATCTTTGATTTTTTTTCTAGCATTCTTTGAAATGACCACAGCTTAAATAATTCATTATAAAAATGACTGTGTGATGCAATAATAACTTTTGGATTTAAAGCAATTTTTTTTTTATAATTTTCAAGATCATTCAAACTTTTAAAGAAAATGACAGGTGTATCTTTTAAAATATTAGAACACACATATTTTTCAAAATTTTTCTTTAATTTTCTTGATTTTAAAACAAAACTTATTTTTTCTCTTTCTAATTTAAATTTTTTTCTTAATTTAAACCAATTAAAGGTGGAACTACCAAAATATGGAAATTGTCTAAGTTTAAAGTTTATCCAAATAAGATTACTGTAAGAAAAACCTTCTTTTAAAAAAAATTTATTTTTAATTATTAAGGGTTTTACAATCAAATCAAGAACTTTATCAAATATTGAGATAATTTTTAATTTTAAGGGGTTATTAGATTCCCTTTGAATAAAATTTTTTTTATAAAATTTTTTGTTGTGACTAAATTTAATTTTATTTTTAAATTCAGCCTTTCTAAATAATAAAATTTTTTTTAAATGAAAAAAATTAAAATCATCATTTTCATGAGCAAGATCCATAAAATCTAAAACATCTAAATAATCATTTATACTTGGATCAATTTTGATATCATTAATCAAAAACTTTTTTTTTTTTTAATTAGCTCATCTAATAATAGCCATCTATAATAAACAAATTGCAAATATTGACCAACCCATAGGGAGACCATTGAATTTATTAATTCTTTAGAAAATTTTTTTTTATGATAAATAAAAATATATTCTGATAATATACTAGTAACTTCAGGCCTTATTTTATCAATGTAGTTATAAGCTTTGATTTTTTTTTTAAAGCTCTTTAATGGTTTTTTTACAATTTCTTTTTTACAATTTTTACTTGATATCCAATCAGACAAAAAAAAGGTTTCTTGATTAATTTTTTTTGGTTTATCTAAATCTGTTAGTATTAAATTCGATCGTTTCACCATTTAAATTAAAATTAATTTATTTTTCTTTAAAATTGATGATAATTTTTCACATACCTTATAATCTAAATTTATAACTTTTGAAATTTCTTTAATAGATTTTGTGCCGTCAGCATATTGTAGAAAATTTAACAAATTCATACTATGATTTTTATAATTTTTAAAATTAATAGAATTGTAAAGATTGTATTTTGATAGATGGGGCTCACAAATAATTTTTGATTTTGGAATTTTTAATTTAAGTATTTCCTCTATAGAAGATTTCACTATTTTAAAACCTCCAAGTAAACCTTCCACATTTACTAAGCTAAAATTATCTAATGATGTGTGATATTCTTTATACTCTCCAAATTTTGACCTACAAACTGTAACCATTGGTAAATCAACACCTGGAGAATTAAATTGTCTTTCATCAGAACCCCTTTTTAAAAAAGAATATCTTTTAAATTTTATTTTCCTTTTTTGATAATTCTTTATCAAAACTTTGTCAAAAATACTTTTATTTATTTTTGATTCTACAAAAGAGTGATTTTTATTATCACCAATACATGAAAGATTGTATCCTCCTATAATTTTTTCTTTAATATGATTTAAATTTTTTGAAATCCAAGCAATAGACCCGATTGTTTCAGGAATAAATATAAATCTTAAAGATTTTTCTAATTTTTTTTTTTGAAAAATATTTAATTAAACTCATTGAAACTATTGGACCAGACAATTCGTTGTTTGCCATTGATGGATGACACAAATAAGTGGATATCAATATTTCTTGCTCTGATTTTCCTGGAAGATATAATTCACCATAATTTAAAGAGCCCTTCTTATTAAAAGATGAAATTATTTCAACTCTGAAAGTATCATTTTTTTTATATTGTTTTAATATTTTTTTTTTAGTTTTGTCTGTACAACAAAAACCCCAGTTTTTTTTATAATAACTTGTTACATAGGGTATCGCATTAGGTTGCTTGGGTAGTGAATAAATCTTTTTTAACAAATCATCTCTTTTCAAAATAGTTTGAATTGGCTTTGAATAGTTCATTATATGTAAATTACTATTTCTAAAATCAATTATTTTGTTATGATTCTTATCAATTATATATGCTTCATTGATATTCCACTCAGGTGGAATTTTCCAATCAAAAACTTTAGTACCACTTTTAATACTTTTAATTTTGAGATTCTTAAATTTTTTTTTGACTAATAATAAAGATTTTTTAATACCCTTACCTGTAATGCTACGACAAATTTGAAACATATTTTTTTCAACATATAACTTATGTTCTGAAATAATTTTTTTATCTATATTTTTTTTCATAAAATTATTTTTTTAGATTATAGGAATTACAGAATTTGTGAAATTTTTTAATAAGCAGATTCCAACGAATATTGGTTTTAATTTTTTGTTTTTCAAAAAAATTTTTGATAAGAAGGTAGTCATACAAAGTATCAATAGAGCATTTTTCATTAAAATTTAAATTACTTTTAATAGGGAATTCATTATTTATTTTTTTAATACTCCAAGTTACATGCTCTAAATCGTTTTTATTTTGTTTTTTAATTTTTCTTATTTCACCTAGATAGAACAATTCTACAGAAAGACCATAGGGAATTTTTTTTTTAAATGAATTAATATATAGATAGTTTTTTTTGTTTTTAAGAAAAAAAACTATCATTTCATTTATCAAATATTTATCTGGAAAAATATTATCTGCTGTTAATCTTATAACTAGTTTCTTATCAGAATATTCTCTGCATATATTTAAAAACCTTGATTTTACATTATTTAATGAGCCTCTAAAATATGGAATTTTTTTTAATTTTAAAAAAGAGCAAAGTAAATCATCTGTTTTATCATTTGAGGTTGCTACAATTATATTAAAATTTTTTGATTTTATTCTTCTATAAATTATCTCAATTATTGGAAGCTTATTTATTAACATTAACACTTTGTAAGGTAGCCTTTTTGAGCTAAGTCTTGCTTGCAATATTACTAATGGTTTCAATTTTAAATAATTTAGGGTTATAATAATATTTACGATATATATATGTTCGAATTATGAATCCAAATTAAATTTAGTATATCTACTATTCAAAAGAAAAGGTTTTTTAAACTAATTTTTTTTTCCTGGTCAAACTTTTTTTGATATACTTAGTCAATATAATATAATATCAATATATTTGTTTTACTATCTTGAATACATATATATATAAATTTATTAATGAAAAAGAAAAATTTAGTATACGTAGGTCTCTCAGCTGATATATTACACGAAGGACATATAAATATCCTTAAGGTTGCTAATAAACTTGGTGTGGTGATAGTTGGTTTACTTACAGACCAAGCAATAGCAAGTTATAAAAAAATACCACATTTATCTTATAGACAGAGAGAGATAGTTTTAAAAAATATTAAATTTGTGAATAAGGTTATTCCTCAAAAAACTCTTGATTACACATATAATTTAAATTTAATTAAACCCCACTTTGTAGTTCATGGTAATGATTGGAAATCAGGTGTTCAAAAAGAAACAAGAGCAAAGGTAATTAAAATATTAAAAAAATGGGGTGGAAAGTTAATTGAACCTTCTTATACAAAAAATATTTCTTCAACCTTGATAAAAAAGAAAATATCTGAAATTGTTCCTACTGAAAATAGAGTCTCTAGATTAAAAAGATTAATTTACTCAAAGGATATTGTTAGAATACTAGAGTCTCATAACTCTCTCACTGGATTAATTATTGAAAATTTAAATATCAAAAAAAACAAAAAAGATCTTGATTTTGATGGAATGTGGTCTTCAAGTCTTACTGACTCAGCTACAAAGGGTAAGCCTGATAACTCATCTGTAGATTTTTCTTCAAGAATTACTTCTTTAAATGAGATGATGGATGTTACTTCCAAACCACTTGTATTCGATGCTGATAATGGAGGCCAATTAGAACATTTGCCATTTTTAGTTAGATCTTTGGAAAGATCTGGTGTTTCTGCAATTATGATGGAAGATAAAGTTGGTTTAAAAAGAAATTCACTTTTCAAAGATCAATCAGGAACCAAGCAGGACTCAATTAATGAATTTTGTAAAAAAATAAGGTTAATTATCAAAACAAGAAAATCAGAAGATTTTTTAGTAGGTGCGAGAATTGAAAGTTTTATTTTAGGAAAAGGTTTAAAAGATGCTCTAAAACGCGCAGAGTCTTATTCTAAAGCCGGCGCAGATCTGATTTTAATCCACAGTAAAGAAAAAACACCAAATCAAATCTTTTCATTTTCTAAAATTTTCAAGAAGTCAAAATTTTATAAACCTTTGGTTTCAGTACCATCAACTTATTCGAAAACTACAGAGAAAATGCTAATTAATAATGGTTTTAAAATTGTAATTTATGCTAATCATATGTTACGTGCAGCGTATCCTGCGATGCAAAATGCGGCTAATACTATTTTAAAAAATCAACGATCTTTCGAATTAGAAAATAAAATTAGTTCTGTTAAGGAAGTAATTAACTTGATTAAATAAAAGTGATTGAAGTAGAAAATTTAATAAGAATATTAAAAAAAAGTAAAGTTGATTTTTTTACAGGTGTACCAGATAGTATATTAAAAAAGTTTTCAATTTATATTGATAATTACTCTCAAAAAAAACACGTTCTGGCAACAAATGAAGGGTCTGCCACTTCAATAGGTATAGGATATTATCTTTCAACAAAAAGAATTCCTTGTATATATTTACAAAATTCAGGTTTAAGTAATGCAATTAATCCACTTATTTCTATATCAAGTAAAGAAGTTTATTCAATTCCTTTATTATTGTTAATAGGTTGGAGAGGTTCACCAAGACAACCTGATGAACCTCAACATAAAGCAAAAGGTAAAATTACAACTAAGCTTTTAAAACTTTTAAATATAAATTTTTGCATATTAAGAAAAGAGAAAGACTTATCTAAAATTCAAAACTTAATTTTAAAAGCTTACAAGAATAAAAAGGTAGTTGCATGTTTAATTGAAAAAAATATTTTAAAATCTAAAAGTAAAAATTTTAAAAAATTAAGGAAAAATTTTATTCTTAGATCAGAATTCATAGAAAATTTTCTTAAATCAATTCCAAAAAAGAGCAAAATAATTTCTACTACAGGCTATACATCAAGAGAATTACTGGATATTAGAAAAAATAAAAAAATTAATAATGGTGAAGATTTTTATATGGTTGGAGGTATGGGCCATTCTGCAAGTGTCTCTTTAGGTTACGCTCTTCATTCAAATAAAACAGTATATTGCTTAGATGGAGATGGGTCCGCATTGATGCACCTTGGATCCCTAAGAACTATAGGCTTTCTTAAAAATAAAAACTTTAAACATATAATTTTAAATAATAATTCACATGAGTCTGTTGGGGGACAACCAACTCACTTTGATGGTATTAATTTAGAAAAATTTTCTAAAAGTATCGGTTATAAAAATTATTTTCAAATACAAAATAAATTTATTCTTAAAAAAATATTAAAAAAGTTTTTAACTTCTAAAGGACCCAGCCTTTTGGAGGTAAAAATTCAAAACATATCTCTTGGTAATTTGTCTAGACCTAAAAATTTAATTAGAATTAAAGAAAATTTTATGAAAAAATAATGAATAGATTAAATTTCTCCTCTATTTCTGATTTAAAAAAAATATTAGCTAATAATAAAATTAATAGAATTTTAGTTATCTGTGGTAAAATTTCTTTTGAAAAATCAGGTGCAAATAAAATATTAGAAGATCTATTAAGAACTAAACAAACTTATTTTTTTCACAAAAATTTTTCTTATCCTGAAATATCAGAGCTTAAAAAAATTGTTACAAAAATAAAAGAATTTTCACCACATTTTATAATTGCAGTTGGTGGAGGGTCAGTTCTTGATTATGCAAAAATGGCTAATGTTTTGGTTGATAATGAAAATATTGAAGAGGAAATAACAAAATCTACTTACCAAATAAAAAAAAAATTTACTAAATTAATAGCAATACCTACAACAGCTGGTTCAGGGGCTGAAGTTACAACCAATGCAGTAATTTACATTAATAAAATGAAGTATTCTGTTGAAGGAGCATTATTAAAACCTGATTATTTTTTTCTATTACCCGAATTAGTAATTGGTGCTTCTCAAAAAATAAAGTCATCTGCGGGGTTTGATGCTATATCTCAAGCAGTTGAGTCAATTATTTCAAAAAAGTCAAATGACAAAAGTTTAAATTTTGCAAAGAAGTCTCTTGAGATTTCTTTGAAAAATTATCTCAATTACATTAATAGCCCAGATAATAATAATACTTCAGCAATGTGTATTGCAGCAAATCTTGCTGGGGAAGCTATCAGTATTTCTAAAACTACTGCACCTCATGCAGTATCTTACCCTTTCACCTCTTATTTTAATGTAAGTCACGGTCATGCTGTTTCTCTCACTTTAAATGAATTTTTACTTTTTAATTATGAAAATAAAAAGATTGCAAGTTGTGATTTTAATTTGAGTGAAAGATATAAATTAATTTTTAATTTAACAGGAACAAATAATATTAATGAATTAAACTTATATCTAAAAATTTTAAAAGAAAAAGCAAATTTAACTAATGATTTTAAAAAACTCGGTATCAATATTTCTGAACATTTAGATACTTTGCTATCAAATATAAATGTTCAAAGACTTAAAAACAATCCTATAAATTTAAATGTTAATGATATAAAAAATATATTATTGAAAAAATATAATACATGAAATTTTAACTGATAAATTAAAAATGCATTATTTGACATCAAATTTTAACTTATTGTATTCTAATAGCCTATGGGGCATTTTAAAAAAACAAGGTGTTATAATTGATAATGATTTTGATAGTTACTTTGTTAATTTAATAAATGACCAAAATATTAAAAAATATAACTCTTTTCATATAGCAATATTTTTAGAGAAAAATAATTTTTCCAAAAATAGAAAAAAAATTAGATCTTTAAAAAAAATCTTTAATAGATTTACATCTAAAACTTTTTTTATTTATTTATCTTTTAGTAAAAATCTTAAAAATAGAAAAATTAAAGAAATTAGCGATGATCTTAAAAAATTTCAAAAAAATTTAAATAATCTTTTTTTTGAAATTCTATTCGAAAATAATGGAAAAATTTATAACGACAGAAATTTAAAAATTTTAAAGTTTCCATTTGATGTTTCTTTTATCTCAAATTTAACAAAAATAATAAATAAGAAAATTACTATTTTAAATTCTAAGCCTTATAAATTAATAATTTTAGATTGTGATAATACTCTATGGGGTGGTATTTTAGATGAAGATAATCCTTCAGAAATAAAATATCATGATAAAACGCTAGACTTTACCTTTAAAGATTTTCAAAAAAAAATAAAGGAATTAAAAAATAAAGGTTTTCTACTATCATTATGCTCCAAAAATAATGAAAAAAATGTTTGGAATTTTTTAAAAAAAAAAGAAAATGGAATTACAAAGAAAAGATTTTATTTTATCAAAAATAAACTGGAATGAAAAATCTGATAATATTAATTTTATTGTTAAAAATTTAAGTCTAAGATTTGAGGATTGTATTTTTATTGATGATAATATTCTTGAGATTAATAAAGTAAAAAATAAGATAAAGAAAATTAATACTTTTCACTTAAAAAATATATCTCTTGCTAAAAATCTATTTGAAGATGATATAAGATTTAATAAATTTATCATCTCAAAAGATGATGTTAAAAAATATAAACAGTACAAATTAAAATCAAAATTCACAGAATATATTAGTAATGAAAAAATCGCACCATCTCTTTTAAAAGGCCTAAAACAAAAAATAAAAATTTTCAAATTTAAAAACTCTAATTTAAAAAGAGCAGAAGAGCTTTTTAATAAAACTAATCAATACAATTTCTCTCTAAATCGTTACAAAAGTAGTGAATTGTTGGATATCGTGAGTAAAAAAAAAAATTGACATTAAACTATTCAGTTTAAAGGATAAATTTGGTGATCACGGGATAATTGGAGCATATATTTTAGAGAAAAGAAAAGAGGATGTTTTAATTACTGATTTTGTTTTAAGTTGCAGGGTATTATATAGATATGTTGAGCAATTTGTTCTTGGTGAAATTATTACAAAATTTCCTAACAAAAATATAAAAATTATGTATAGAAAAACCAATGTAAATTCAAATTTAATTCCAAAATTTATAAAAAACCAACATTTTAATTTATCTTATAAAAATAAAGGTTGTTATTTTTATAATGTAAAATTTAAAAAAGAAAATATAAATGAAACAAAAAAAATATTTTAATTTAGAGCTAAAAAAAATTTTCAAAAAAGAACTTAAATTGAATATTAAGAAAGATAATAAGATACATGATTTTATTCAGTGGGACTCTCTCGCTAATTTTAATATTCTTTTAGCTTGCGAAAAAAAATTTAATATTAAATTTTCAAGTCAAGAATTCAGTCGAGCTAGTTCTTTTAAGGAGATACTCAAAATTGTTGAAAAAAAAATTAAAAAGTAAAATAAAAAAATTATTTAAAGATTTAAAAATTTTTCGAAATGATAATGTCATAATTCACTCAAATACAGCTGGAATTTTTCAATTTTTAAATAAAAGTAAAAATAAGAGTCTAAGATTATTTATTGAAACATTGATTAATTATATTGGTAAAAATGGAACAATCCTTATACCTACATACAATTATGATTTTACGAGAGGTAAAACTTTTCAAACAAGTAAATCCCTTTCTCAAGTAGGAGAGCTGGGAAATATTCTAATGAAAATAAAGTCAAATAACAGAACAAATGAACCCGTATTTAGTCATTTGGTAATTGGCAAATTGAAAAAAAAAATTTTCAATTGTGATACAGAAGAAGCTTTTGGAGATAAGAGTGTTTTCAGTTACATGTTAAAAAAAAACTTTAAAATTTTTTGCTTTTGTTGTTCACCTTCCACAATGACGTTTATACATTTTATTGAAAAAAAGGCTGCAGTTGACTATAGATTTAATAAATACTTCAAGGGTTTTATCAAAATAGATAATAAAAAAAAACCCTTACGATATAAGTATTGTGTTGGAAAAAAGAATATAGATTGTAGTCCAAAAGAAAAACAAATTTATAATTTGTTAGGTAAAAATTTAATAATTAAAAATTTTGGACGATTTAATTGTTCTCAAATTGATTCAAAACTTTTGTTTAAAATAATAAAGAATAAACTCTCAAGAAATAAACATGTTTTAATAAATGATAAAAATAAATTCTAAACAGACTAAGCTTTTTTCAAGGATTTCAAAAGATACCAATCAAATTCATTTAAACAAAGAATTTGCTAATAAATTTTTTGTAAAAGAGCCCATTGTACATGGTGCAAATTTAGCAATTATAGCACTTAAACAAAAATTAAAAAAAAAAAAATATTTTCAATTTCGTTCGATCACCTTTGATTTTAAAAATTACACAAATGTGAATGAGAAATTTAGAATTAAAAATTTTAAAAACATAATTAAAATTGAAAACAATATTAATGAAAAATTAATCATTACTTTTGATAACAAGAAAGAAAAAAAAATAGAGTATATTTCTAGTGAAAAGGTAATATTTAGAATTCTTAAATATATATCAAAATTAATTGGTACAAAAATAATTGGAGATGGAGCAATTATATTTCAAATATATCTAAAAAATTTGTGTAAAAAATGTCCTAAAACAAAAATCAAAATTAGAAAAATAAATCAAAACTTAAAAATAGTGAAAGTTAGAAAAGATATCTTCGATATAGAGATTGTTTGTGGAAAGATAAAACCTTTTAAACCTAAATATAATAAATTTGTACTTAATAAAAGTATAATAAGAAAAATTAGAAAAAAAAAATTTCTCTTCATTGGATCATCGAGTGATGTGGCAAAAATCTTAATTAATTCGATAAAACAATATAGTACTATTTCGACTTTTAGTTTTCGACTTAAAAATAAAACTACTTCCATTCAAAATAATTTTGAAAAATTAAGAAAAGTTTTAAAAAAAAATTATAATTATATTTTTTATATGAGTTCAGTTCAAATTTTACATGGAGATAAAAATAATAAAGATTTGCTAAAGATTTACAAAAATGTTTATTACGATTTTTTCAAACTTATTCCGGATTTCATATTGAAAAAAGAAATAAATTCCAAAATTTTTTATCCATCGACTTTTGCATTAAATAAAAAGAGTAAATTTAAAGGTATTAGAGCCTACATGCATGCTAAAGAAATGGGAGAGAAAATTTGTAAAACAAAAGATTTTAAAAAAGTTACATATTGCCCTCGACTTCCACAAATGAAATCCAGATCTAACTATAATATATTAGGTTTTTATGAAGGTTTGGAATTGTATAATATTAAAAAATATCTAATTAATTTTCTTAATTACTAAATTAGGTTGATAAAAGTTATCTTTAAATGATATTTTAAAGTTTTTATTTTTTTTGATAAATTCTTTTGCTGCTTTTGATTCTCCCCAAATAGAGGAGTTTCCTTGATCAAAAACAATCAATCCATTTTTGACTAAATTTTTATTAAGAATTTGTAATGAAATCTTTGTAGGTTTGTACAAGTCCATATCAAGATATATGAGAGAAAATTTATATTTTCTAAAGAGATTAGGTTTTAACTTTTCCGCATCAGTATTAATTATTTTAATATTTTTAAATTTAAAGAATTTTATAAAATCGTTTAGTTGATTTATATTTGATTTATATCGACCTTTAAATGCTAATGATTTTTTTGGATCTTTAAATGTAAATTTTTTTAAACCAGAAAAATGATCTAAAAGAAAAATTTTTTTTTTTATTTTAAATATATCTAAAATTTTTTTAATTAGTAAAGAGTTGTTGCCTTTATGAACACCTAATTCAATTATATCGCCATCCAATTTTTTAATTTTTTTAATAAGTTCAAAAACTTTTAATGTTTTAAATAAATTAGTATTACCACTAAATAATCCATAGTTAGTGATTATTTCAAAATCAGAAAATTTATATTTTTTTTTTAATTTAGTAATTTTCTTATATTTTTCATTTTGTAAGTTCATAACATCAAATCTATAACCTTTGAAAAATTTTTTTCCATTAAATTTTTTTTATTTTTAATTAAATTTTAGAAGAACTTGTTAGAATTTCTTGTTTTTCGCTTTGAAGATAATTTTAATATTTCTTTAATATATAAATAGAATATATATAAATGAGTGTTTACATACTACAAATAATAAACATATGAAGAAAATCTTAATTACTGGAGGATGTGGATTTATTGGTTCAAACCTTACCGAATATTTTTTAAAAAAGAAATATAAGGTAATAGTTTTGGATAAATACAATTTTCAAAATAATTGGGGATGGTTAGAAAAAACAAAACACAAAAATCTTGAAATCAAACTTGGTGATATTCGTGATTATGATTTTATTAACAAATCGATGAAAGGTGTAAATTCTGTAATTCATCTGGCTGCACTAATTGGTATACCATATTCTTATGTTTCTCCTTTAGCTTATATTCAGACAAATATTATTGGTACTTACAATGTTTTAGAAAGTTGTTATTCGAATAAAATTAAAAATATAATTATAACTCCAACCAGTGAAGTTTATGGTTCCTCAAAATACGAACCAATGGATGAAGAACACCCAACTTTTTCTCAATCTCCTTATGCTGCAACAAAAAAAAGTGCTGATGAATTAGCACTTAGTTATTTCAATTCATTTAAACTCCCTATAAAAATTATTCGTCCATTCAATGCTTATGGACCTAGACAATCACCTAGAGCTATAATTCCGAATATAATTCATCAGTTAATTAATAAAAAGATTAAAACTGTAAAAGTTGGAAACTTAAAACCAAAAAGAGATTACACGCATGTTTCTGATTTATGTGATGCATATCACAAAATATTAAAGTCAAACAAATTTGGAGAAATATTCAATGTTGGATCTGGAGAAAATATTTCAATTATCGATTTATATCATAAAATATCAAAAATATTAAATGTAAAAAAAACTTTAAAAGTTCAAAATGAAAGAAAAAGAATTAAAGGAAGTGAGGTAGAGTCTTTAAGGTCCGATAGCATGAAAATTAATAATTATTTAAATTGGAAACCAAAAGTAAAGTTTGGTATTGGCTTAAAAAATACGTACCAGTGGATAAAAAAAAACCAATCTACTTACAAAGATATCTATAATATTTAATTGAAAAAAAAAATTTTAATATCTGGTTCAAATGGATATATCGGCTCTACTTTAATAAAAAAATTTAAAAAAAAAAAAATTCCGTTTAGTTCTATTCAAACTAAAAAAATATTAAAAAAAGATTTTGGTAAAAACATTTCACATTTTATTCATTTAGGCTTCGATACCAGAAAAAAAAAATGTAATATAAAATATCAGTTAAAAATTATTAGAAAAATAATAGGTAATTCAAAACATTTTAATTTTAAAATTATTTTTTTTAGTACAACATGTGGCGGAAAAAAAAATAAAAGAAAATTATTTAAAAATAATAACTATCAAATTGCAAAGTTTTTTTGTGAAAAGGAGCTAATTAAAAATAAAAAACTTAGGATAGATTTTGCTATTTTACGAATATTCAATCTTTATGGTCCAAAGCAAGAAAAGCAAAATATAATACCCGACATAAAAGAAAAAATATTGAATAATAAAAACGATAAAATTAAAATAATTCATCCAAAAACTAGTAGGGATTTTTTATTTATTGATGATTTAATCAACCTAATTTTAAAATGTACAAAACAAAAAAAACTTAACAATGAGGTTTACGAAGTTGGCACTGGTATTGGGACTTCTTTAGAAAAAGTATATAAAGAAGTAAGAAAGATTCTCAAAAAAACTGTAGAATTTGAATATAACAACCCTCCCTACGATAAAATAAGACATACCAAAGCATATATTGGAAAGACAAAGCAAAAATTTAAATGGAAACCTCATTTCAAACTTAAAAAAGGACTAAAAAAAATTTTATAACTATTATGAAAAAAAGAATATTAATTCTTTATGAAAAATCAAAAAAAATTGGTATGGGCCATTACTATAGATGTCTTAGACTAAAAAAGTTATTAAAACAAAAATACAATGTAAAATTGTCAAAATTAATCAAAAAAAAAAAAATTTCAATTTTATCAAAAAATTTTGATTTGACGATTTTAGATTTAAAAACATATCCTAGCATTAAAACATTGAATAAGATTATTATTTTTGAAGATCTCCATAAAAAAAACAAAAATATACTGTCGATTGACCCTTTAGATATTTATAATAAAAATAGTGGTCCAGAGTATTTTGTATTTCCAAAAGGAATTGATAACATTAAATATAATTTTGATAAGAAGAAAAGAATAAACATTTTTTTTTTGCAAGGAGCAAAAGATAGTAATAATCAGTTAAATAAATTAATAAGTTATGTTTTAAAAAATAATAAAAAAATTAATTTTAAATTTAAAATTGTAAGTAAAAAATTCAAAAAAAGTAATTTATTTAGAAATATTCAAATATTAAATTTCTATAATAATCCCTGCACTATTTATAAAAATGTGCAGATAGCTATATCATCGGTTGGCAATTCTTCATTCGAATTAGGAAGAATTGGTATTCCAACTATTCATCATACAATTGAAAAAAGAGAAATCAAAAGAGCCAAGATTTTTGAAAAACTTAACATGGGAATTTTTATTAATAATAAGCTAAAAAGGATAGTAAATGAACTAAACAAAATATATTTAGATGACAATTATCGTAAAAAACTTATAAAAACTAGAAAAGTTTTTTTTAAAAAAAAAAAACAAATTATTAAAACTTATTGAAAATGAAATTTAAACTTGGTTCAAGAGTCATCAATTTAAATAAACAACCCTATTTTATAGCAGAAATAGGTGTCAACTTTGAAAATGACTTTAAAAGAGCAAAAAAAATTATAAAGCTTGCAAAAGAAGGTGGTGCTGATGCTGTCAAGTTTCAATCATATAAAGCCGAAAAAATAGCTTGTAAAAAAAGTCCTTATTATTGGGATCTTAAAGAAGTACCAGTTAAGTCACAATATGAATTATTTAAAAAGTTTGATAAATTTGGATATAAAGAATTTAAATTATTAAAAAATTATTGTGACAAATTGAAAATAGATTTTTTATCTACTCCTTTCGATTTAGATGCGGTAGATTATTTAGATGAACTTGTTCCATTTTTTAAAATTGCATCTGCAGATTTAAATAATTTTCCCTTAATTGATAAAATTATAAAAACAAAAAAACCGATTGTTTTATCAACTGGTGCTTGTAAAATTTCTGAAATAAAAAAGACTGTAGATTTCATAAAGTCAAAAAACAAAAATATTTTGTTAATTATTCTTCATTGTATTTTAAGTTATCCAACAAAAAATAATGACGCTCATTTAGAATTAATAAAAGTGCTAAGAAGAAAATTTTCTAAAAATGTAATTGGTTATTCAGACCATACAATGCCTGATCAAAATATGATGATACTAACAAGTGCTTATTTAAATGGTGCTATGGTTATAGAAAAACATTTTAGTGATACCAAAGGTGTAAAAGGAAATGATCATTTTCATTCACTAGATAAATATGATCTTATAAAGTTTAGATCGAATATTGATATATATAACGCAACTAATAAAAATCTAAAAAAAAGAGAAGTTTTAAATTGTGAAAAAATTTCGAGAAAAAATGCTAGAAGGAGTATAGTTACAAGTCAAATTATTAAAAAAGGTGAAAGAATTTTTATAGATAAAATTATTATGAAAAGACCAGGCACTGGCCTTAGCCCAGATAAATTAAAAAATGTATTAAATAAAAAAGCTAAAAGATATTTAGCTGAAGATACAATTATAAAAAAATCAGATTTTTAATGTTAATTGATTGCGTTGTTATGTGTGGTGGATTTGGCTCAAGGTTGAAGCCATTTACATATTTAATTCCTAAGCCTTTTTTAACAAGTAACAATATAAGTCCTTTTGATTATACAATTAAAAATTTATCTAATAATAATTTGATAAATAAAATTTTTATTACAATTTATTATAAAAAAGATTATGTGAAAAAAATAATTAGAAATAAAAAAATCTTAAATTCAGTAAAAATTGAAGAAAAAAAACCATTAGGTACAGCAGGAAGTTTAAAAACAATCTTAAAAAAAAGTAAGTCAAAACACTTTATTGTTATTAATGGTGATATTTTTTCAAAAATTAACTATCAGAGCCTTATAAAAAAACACTTAAGAGAAAAATGTGATTTAACAGTTTGTGTAAAGGAACATAAAATTAACATTCCCTATGCAATTTTAACTACAAGTAAAAGTAGAAAATTTTCTTTTAAAGAAAAGCCAACAATTAAAAAAAAAATTAATACTGGGATATACGTAATTAATACAAATTTTTTAAAAAAATTTTTTAATAAAAAAAAAGATGACTTCGTCAACATGGATGAAGTCTTGAGAAAAGCAAAAAAAATTAATATTTTTGATATTGGCAATAAATGGATTGATATTGGTCATATTGATGATTTTAAAAGAGCTTTTCATGAAATCAAAAATTGGTAAAATTTTATGAATTGTTTTATACCATGTAGAAAAAAAGGTGATGAAATTGAAAATTTAAATTTTCTCGAACTTGAAGGGAAAAAACTTGTAGAATATTCAATCATCACAGCTTTAAAATCTAATTTATTCGATAAAATATTTATAATTTCTGATGATAAAGTTACTGCAAAAAGGCTTATTAAAAAATACCCTCAAATAAAATTTATTTATGAAAAAAAAACGAAAAAACAATTCTATGTAATGCTTAATGACCTTAATAAAAAACAAAAATTTTTAACTAAAGAAATATGTGTCTTACTTCCAAATTATCCATTTAAGTCTTTTAAGACTATAAGAAAAATCTATTCAATATTTATTAAAAAAAAACTTTCACTTATTGCCTCTGCCTTTAAACAAAATAAATTTATTTACAAAAAAAACAAAGAATTAATAAATAAAATTAATTATTCTAAGAATATTAAAGATAAATACAAGATTCCTCCAATATTCCATATTTCAGGTGGTATATTTTTTTATAAAAAAGAGAATTCACAATTGAATTTTAGCAAATTTAAATCTAAACAACTTTATCTATTAAACGAGCATGAAGCATTTGGTATTTATTCACTATATGACTTCATCAAAGCAAGCTCATTATTTAATATCGATCAATCAATAATTAATAAGTTATTGAATTATAAATTCAAAATATAAAAAATTTTTTTCAGTGCATAAATCAAGCCAATTGAGCTATTAGTACTGGTCAGCTGCACGTATTACTACGCTTCCACACCCAGCCTATCAACGTGGTG
>MDTB01105647.1_pt1 | contig 17529 bp, 26 predicted proteins | sample 811161 | NCBI WGS metagenome assembly MDTB01 (sample SAMN05326650, study PRJNA326480) | marine metagenome | isolation source: seawater | place: Mediterranean Sea | collected 2009
ATTACGCCATCTTTTTCATACTTTTCTCCACCAGTGTAAAGTTTAGCTGCAAATACACTTGAAGCAAATAGTATCATAAAAAATGTTATTAGTAATTTTTTCATTATTGTGTTTTACCGTTACCGTTTGAATAGATTATACTTCTATTACTATCCTTTAATTTCTCAACATCATCTCTAAGCATTTTTACGTCCTCTTGCAATCTTTTAATGTTGACCCCATTGTTCATCATATTTTCCATTTGTGACTGAATAGTCTCTAACTGACCAGCAATGTGTTCAATCAACATAAATTGCTCTGAGTCAGCAGGTGGTGAACCTAATTCACCTCTTGGCCACTTAATTCTAAATTCGTTATTCTTCTCAATATCAGCACTTAAAGTTTCTGTAACCTGATTTAAATCTTTTTCAGATAATTGTGCTTTAGTTTCAAGCATGGTAATACGTTCTAACACACCGAAGTATGCCCAAACGCCAACTGCAACTGCTGAAATAATAGCCAATAAGTTTTTCATTGGCATGCTAATAGCTGTTTGTTCTGATATATCAAGTCTATTTTTCATTTTTGTCCTCTAAATCACCTTCGTAGTACTCTTTATATTTATCTAACAAATCATTTGTAATCTTTAATTGATTCCTAATTTGTGCAAAATTCTTGGCAAGAAGTTCAAAATCTTTGTCTGTTAGTCCCCATAGAACAGGATCAATGCCAGATTCCTCTAGTCTTTTAAATACTTCCTCGGCATTCTTACTAGTGATAATTATCCATCGTAAGTTCTCTAACTCTAGTGGAGTGGGTTTGTTCAAATTGAGTTTTTCACGCTCAACTTCCTTCTTAAATATCTCTAATGTCTTTACACCCGAACAACTAGTAAGGGACGTAATTAGGATTAGCGATACTAGGACACTCGCTATTAATTTCACTTTTCTTTGTAGCATTTTTTTCTTCTTCAGTTAATTCGGCGCCACTTGCTATTTCAATACATCTTGTTGCCAATGCACTCGCACCGTTTGTTATTCTTTCAATAGACTTTGTTTTAGCAATTGCAAGTTTGCCAACATCTCTATTCTTCTTGTTAAATCTTTTATCTAAATCGTCTAGGTCTTTTTTCAATACGCTAACTAACTCGTTCATCTTTTGATTTGCAGCTAGTATCTCTTTAAAGTCTTCTTTTTGTGACGTGATAAGTTCTTGTTGTTCAGCGACTGCTGATTCTAATTTGATTGCGTTTTCTTTTAAAATTGCATTATCTCTTTGCAACTTCATAACATAGGCGCCAGCGCCCAAAAGGGCACTAGCAATAATACCTATAAATAACATTCTCATACCAAACATATTATTTTACTTCTTCCAAAATTTAAGTTTTTTTGCAAATGCAGCCAAGTCTTCAAACTTCTCGTTGACATACCAACCTGCAATAAAACCTACTATAAATCCTATTGTTGTAAACATATTAATCCTTTACCTTTGCGTTTCTTTTTCTATGACCATTCCAAGCAACAAAGCCACCTAATCTTAATGACCAGTATGCTAAATAATTCATTGTGTAGAAACCATTTACTTCTATACATATATCTCTAAAGATTTCGTCTGCTTTCTTTTGATCTACTACTAGAAGTGCTCCTTTACCAGTTCTTTTTAAACAAGCGTATTTATAAGCATAATCATGCACTAAACCACCCATTAACAAAACACCAACTGGTGAGAAAAATGTTCTTAAAAATTTAGGTATACTTGCGCCGTCAAATACAAAACCTGCTGGTACGATATATTCATTACCATTGATTCTATATTTCCAGTCTTTTGTTATTTCCCAATTTCTTGTAGAAAGTAACCACATTACTATACCTTTCCAGAAACCTTTACCTTTTGTTTTGATTGGTACAGGTTTTAATTCTGGCATTTTGTCAGCATGAAAAGTTAGTTTACTTACTTTCTTTTTATCTAACAAATTTATTAAAGCTGCTATTATTACTACTGCAATTAAGATTGACCATTGCCAAAATTTCATTGCTAGTGCTACTATAAGTTCCATATTAGTCCTTACTCTTTTTATTTTTATCTATGTATGATTGATAGACTTTATAAGCCTGTCTCAAATTCTTTTTCTTTTCAGGATCTTTTGCTCTAACACTTGCTACTTTTGCTCTTTGACCCATTGCAATTGCAGCCTGCATTTTGTGAGCATGAGTTTTACCTGACCCTCTTATTTTACTTACAGATTGTTTTGCTTTTGCTTTATCTGTAAAACCTAGACCATGTATAGTGCCTTTTGGGTTTTCATCTGTGTATAAATCACTATGTTTATCTGACCCAGCAGGTTGACCTTTCTTACGAGGTATTCTATTTGTATCTTCTTTTTTAATACCTAATTTTTTTTGTACTTTTTCTATTTCTTTTTTAATCTCTTTTTGTTTTTGAGAACCAGGCATTGTTGACATAGCCTTTCTCAAAAGTTTCATATACAAAGTTTTATCTGTATTAGCAGTTACCATAGGTTTGTATGTGCCTAAACCTGGTCCTGTTCTTTGTGAATATATTCCTGCTTGTTTACTTGATTGAGCACCTTTATATTGTGGGAATAATTGACCTTGACTTCCCATGGATGCCATAGGGTTTAAAGTTGATACAGGTCCTATACCTATACCAGAACCCATACCCATGTATTCTCTTAATTCTCTTAAAGTTTTCTTACGGCCAGCACAATGTGCTTTCTGTGAAAAACCTTTTGGGTTATCACAATCAATAGACTTTTTATATTTGTCTGACCATTTTGACATTACTTCTTTTTACCTTTAAGATATTCTACGTAGTCGTTAATTTCACTATCGAATTGACTTAACATTCTAGCAGCTGCGTCATTTCTAACATTACCAGGAATAGTTCTACTATTCATGTTTTTAGATTTTGCAATTTCTTTAACTTTATTATCTACTGCATATCTGAATAATTTAACTGCTAAATCTTTATTGTAAACACCTTTTACTTTTTTTCTTGCTAAGTTTTTTACAATAGGTTCTAGTTGCCTTGAATATAACTGACCATCATTTGAAGCTTGTGTTGCAATTTCACTTGCTGACAAGTTTTCATTCATTCTAAATTTAGTTAAGAAGTTAGTTATTCTTTTCTTAAATTCATCTTTGTTTTTTTTCTTATAAGAGTTTGCTGCTTTTGGTTTTACACCTGGTTCACCATCTGGTCCTACACCTATACCTGCGACATTACCACCGCCTGCACTATTAGCAGGTGCGTCTTCTTCAGGCACACAATTAGGTACCATTTTACCATTTTTCTTTTTAAGACCTACTGCCTTATATCCTGTCCAGCATGCTTCTCTTAATTTGCTAAAAGTAATCATTAAAATCTGATCCTTTCTATGTTGTCCTCTGATACTATTACTTTCTTTTGTGTTTCCTCATTAACAACATGATATAAGTTAACACCTAAAAAGTTATCAAAAGCCACTTGATCTTCTACGTTTTTTACAATATCACCTACATCAGCAGTTGTTTCATTATTCAGATCAGTTAATGTATCTGTCATAATAAATCTACCTTGAGGTAGTATATTGTCCTCAGACGATTCTTTCATTTCGCCAAAGTGTATTAAATCGTTATCTCTTAAATAAGTGTAAAGTTCTTTTTCGATTTCAACCATATTTAAGTCTTTACTCTCTTTAAGTAATAAACCTAATGCGGCCGCATATGTGCCTATTTTAGATTTACCACCAGGTATTACATTTATCAAACGCTTCAAATTAAAAACAAATTTATGTAAGATAGTATAACTCTCTCTTTCTTTAGATGTTTTTAACTCTTTTGTTTTTCGTAATACTTTTCCATTCTTATCAATTATGCCGTACTTATAAGCGTCTTGTTTTTCAAAAGGAGTAATTAACATCTTAATTATCCTATATGTTATAAGTACATCTATTGCTCTTCCCATTACATTTGTTCCAAACTATTTAATATTGTTTTATTTACTTTAACATTGTTAAATTCTTCATCACTAACATACTTCAAATATACTAAAAAAGTTTTAAGTATTCCCCAAAACTCTCTTTCTATTTTAAAAAATAACAAAGTACAAGCTGCGTCAACACCAAAAACATTTTGTAGTACAATTAGATGATTAATAACTAATCTAGTTTTTAATTCACCTGTTGCCTTGTACTTACGAAATAAGCGTTTAATATACTTAAATCGTTTCACATCCTCATAAAACTCTTTTTCAGAGTCTAAATTAGGACAATCATAATTTTTGATTGCGTAAAACAACCAGTTATCTTTTGTTATCTTACTGAACATTAAGCAAGCTCTGCATAAACTTTAACAGCGCCGTTTTCTAATGTTTCGTAATTACCTTTTAACTTTAACTCTTTACCTAATTTATGTTGTATACCATCATCATTAATATCAGAGCCATCAGTGTCTTTACCGAAACGACCACCGTGTTGTGTCAAACCAGTTTCAAATTTACCACTCTTGCCTTCTATACTTACAGAGTCTTTGAATACTAAACCGATTGTGCCTAGTCTTTGTGATAATTGACTTAACGCAGCCTCTGGTTTAATATATTCTCTGTCTGCAATAGATTTAACAAAAGCATTTACTCTTTCAAGTACAGCAGGTTCATGTATGTTGTGAACGCCAATAGAACCGTCTTCAATAGACTCTTCGCCACCACCAGCAGTGTTGACACCTTTAGCATCCCCAGCATATCCCTTGTATTCCTTGATATGTTGTTTAAATGTTTTCATTTTAGTTTCCTTTAACTTTTTCCTTAACTTTTTGTAATAACTTGGATGATACCACACCATTGCTACTACCTTTCTTATTTTCTTTTCTCACACTTTTAAAAGACTTACCACCTAGTAAATCTTCTTCAAAGTCGTTTACTGACATCTCCTCAAACTGCTCAGAGTGAGGAGTGTTATCAGCGATTTCGTTTAAGAATTTGTCCATTTCTTTATCCATTATGCTAATGAAGCAGAAACTGCCTTATCCTTTTCATTTAATAAAACCCTAGTGTCTTTTTTCTCTGTGTCGACCATCGGAATGAGTTTATCAATCTGTTGTATCGCACCATATACAGCATTTAAATTATTCTGCTGTGTAGTCAAAGACTTTTTAGTTTTTTCTATATTAGATGATATAGTGTCAAAATCACTTTGTAATTTTTTTCTTTCATCTTGTAGATAATTTAATTCAATACCCATAATAATACCCTTTCAAATTACGAAGTTGTATAACCGTTACCTGCGATTATATTCCAATTACTATTTTTGAATAAACAAGTAACCGTTTCACCTTGAGCGTTTAACAAAATATTAGTATACCCTCTTAAATTAGAAGGTGTAATAGTTTGTATGTGTGTGCCTGAAGATGAAGTGTTAATAAATGTTTTTACTTGTCCGTCTGAACCATCAGCAAGTGTTATTGTTGCAGTACCAGCTGTACCATTTACCTCTGTTATTGCACTAGTCACATCTGCTACAAGTGTAGTTGAACCATCACTTGTTAATGATTGTGAAGCTTGTGCTAAACCTAAGAAAGATGGTATATTGTTAAATACGTCTTCGGCTGCAATTTTTTTGTTGATTGGTGTTCCAGTAGGATCATCTACTACGTGAAATAAGTCTGCAGCTGCAATCCCATCACCAAGATTAGAAAGCGCTGTTATTTTTTTATCTGCCATTTTTTTCTCCTATAAACCCTTTCGGGTATGCTACTCTAGGTATATTCCTAGATCACTTTGTTAATATATTTAGTAGGGCGCCCAAAGAGCGCCCCCTAATATTATAATATTAGTTTGATGTTAAGCACACTAGAGTCTCTGCTTGTACTCTACTTGCTCTGCCACCAGAACCTTGTTTTCTTAATACCCAACCGCTGTGTGCGCCAGTCACTTTTAATAAAGTAGAACCGTCTTGCGACAATTGTCCTGCACTAGCTTCAGAAGCCGAGATATTGAATAAACCAAGTTTTGCACCTGTAATAAACTGACTGAAAGTTTCGTTTTTGTATAACTTACCAGCTGCAGCTGCATTACCAGTGTGCATATTCGCCGCTGTCGGCGACTTGTTTACGTAAAGAAGTGACCATAAAGGTGCACTTCCTCCACTATCTGTTTTTGCCCAACTTGACATAATTTTCTCTCCTATTTTAAATATTAGTTAATAGTACTCAATTTGTTGATATAACGCTATATTTATAAGACTAAAAACCTAGTCTTTTTAATTGTTGTATTGTTTTTGATGTTGATGTATGATGAATACCTATACCACCTGACATATTAAAATCTCTTATGTTTTTTTCGTAATCATCAATTAGAATTGCTGGTTTACCTCTTTTTGCAAAGAGTTTCTTCTCTCTTCTTTTTACAAGATTAACTTTCTGTGGGTTGACCATATTAACATTTTTTCTTAACCATGCTCTTTTACCTGGTATGCAATTAGGGTCAAAATTTTCTTCTACATATGCACTTAAAATATGTGGGTCATGTTTAGATATGTAAGACCATAATTGTTTGCCACCTTGCATCCAAGGTAGGTCATACCAGAAGTTTTTATTTTGTAAGATAAGTGACCACTTTTGTTTAGATGAGGGTATGTTCATCCATCTGTTGATAGACATACCTGTTGTCTTAACGGCAGCTGTTTTAAAGTCTGCTAGTACACCATCCATATCGCAATAGATGATTGGTTTGTCCACGATTTAGATTCTCTCTGATTGTGGTTGAGTATCTACGGTTGCAATTTTTTTACCTGTCATAGTTTTATTCATTTCTTTTCTCATGTCTTTAAATGTTTTTTCATTTTCAGGTTTGCCTAGTTTCTTTTGCATTTCTGCTTTTGATTCACCATATTTTGCTTTAAATTGCTCAGCAGATAAATCTTTCATATCAATAGCGATTTCTTTCATTCTACCCTCTTTGATAGGTTTAATGATTTCTCTTTCACCTTTTTTAGGGTCTTTATAACCATCGTGTTTCTTTTGATTAATTTTTTCACCTTTGTCATCTGGCGTCACTTTTTCTTTAATATTACCAGAGATTGCTTTTCTTCTTTTGTGAAGATACTTATCAGTAGAATCAACATCACCATCGTTGTCAATGTCTTTGTCTTTTCTGTCGTCAAATTTTTTCTTAACAGCGTCTTTGTTTACTGGGTCTAATTTACTTTCACTTACAACTTTAGCAGCTGCGTCTGCAAGTGAACCTGGTTTAGTACCTAAGTATTTTTTCTCTGTTGTTAATTTAACGTCTGATTTAAATGTTCTATCTATCGTTGGCTGCTCTGAAGCTATCTTCGTAGAAAGTTCTTCAATGCTGCCTTTTTTACTTTCTAAATATTTACTCATTATTTTTTTCCCTTTTTAGCTGCACGAGCCTTCTTCGCCAAATCAGCGTCAGCTGTGTAGTATGCTTTTCCTTTTGTGATGAACGCATTAACTCTAGCAAATGCCCATTGTTGTGGCGTTGTACCAGGTCTATGTCCACCTTTCCATGCAGCCATACCTCTATTGTACACTTGTTTTAAAATGCCGTAAGGTATGCCTGACTTTTCAGATTTGTTTTTTATTCCTTCAATCTGTTTTTCATCTATTTGTTGCATTTCTTTTTCTTTCTTTGGTTCTTTTTCTGAAGTTAATCGAGCTGCTCTTTCTTTATTTTTTAAGTCATCTAGTTTTAACTTCATTGTTTCTAAATCTGCCTTTGCAATTGCCATAGGCGTTTTCTGTTTAGGATCACCAACATCCATACTATTAACTTTATTAGTTTTATCTGTAATTCTATTTTGTAAATCAGATATTTTTTGAGCAGGTGTTTTTTCTACTTCAGTAATACCCTCTTTCTTTTTAACAATATTTGTTGCCGTAGCGTATCTTACTGCGTCACCTTTTTCTTTACCATATCTGTCTTTAAAATCTTTTTTAGGCAACTCATCTGCCATCTTATGTACTTTTTTAATCTGACCTTTTGATAAGTCTGCCTCTTTCATATCAGGATTATACATTAAATAATCTGATACTGAATTAATATAATCTTTTGCTTTTGTAATTTTAGATTGTACCCATGCTTCTAAAGGATTACCCTCATCTGTTTTACCTTGCAACATAGATGATAATTGAGTAGCCTTATCTGCGATTGCCTCTAACTCACCTCTTGCCATAGATACTTCATGGTCGTCTTCTTCTTTGACAGCCTTTTTTAACATATCTCTCTGACCAGCATGAGCGTCTGAAGCCTTGTCTAATTTAGATATAACTTTTTTAACAACTGATAAATCTTTGTTGTCTAGGCCTTCTTTAAATTTTATATTACCTCTTAAAGTATCCTGTGTAATTTCTATTTCTTTTACACCATCTCTTTTTAATTGATCCATCTTTGCCTGTGCCTTTTCTTTTGTTTTAAAAGGTACTGCAAATCTTTTTTTATTTAATGGATCTCTATATCTTACTACATGAACAAGTGTAAATTCACTTACTTGTTCTCTAATCTCTTCCCAACTTTTTCTATATCTACTCATTAGTTATTTACCTTTGCCCCAGCTCTCCACTGATAACAAGACCAGTATCGTGCTTTCCATTTAGGCCCTGGAGTATCACATCTATGTCTTGCTCTGAAGCTTCGTCTTCTTGCAGGATCATCTCTCTTAATACTCAAACCTGTTGTATCACCAAAAGAAACTTTTACTACTTTACCTGTTGGGCCTTTTACATAAACATAAAACTTTTTAGAACCACCTCTAATCGGGTCGTTTAGTTTTACCTTTTTGCCTTGATATTCGGCCTCTTGTAAAGGTTCTGACTCGTGTTCAAATAAACACTCGTCACATTTCTTATCAAACTCTTCATCAAATTGTTTAAAACTTTTCACTTCTATATTTTCTCCGATACTCTTTCTGACTTCTTCTTTTTCATCGCCATGTTTTGATTTAAAGTCTTCTTTTGTTAGAGTTTTAATATCTCTACTATATTCTTTAAATCTACTTTTGACAATCTCGTCATTTGTATCAACAACTTTGTTGACCATTTTTTCGTAGGTTTCTTCTAATTTAGATTCCCACTCATCACCGTATCGTCCCTTATATTTATCTATCGTTTCATCGCTATTTCGCCACTCTTCAATGTCTTTTAATTCTACTTTATTAATCATTTTAATCTTCTTACCAGAGACTTGTATTTTGTTATTTTCTGGATTACTTGGGGTATATGTTGTGCCTTGAAACTTAGGATCATAATTAGGTTCACCTGGTGTAATAGATGAAGTGTATTTTGCATAATCATGCCCTATATCGTATGCCTCAGGCATACCCATATTTGTAAGACCCATATTTACTTTTTCAGTCTCTTTGTTATTTCTGTTAATTTTTAGTTCGCCATACATTTGTTTAAACTTCTTCGTGTACTTACTAGGTTTAGTCTTTGCACCTTTGTCAGCACTAGTTTGTTTGTAGGCTGCAGGATCGTCATCTCTCATTTTAGATTGTCTGTCTAATTGTTTCTTATGTTGTCTTGCCTTATCTTTTGATAGACCTTTTACATATTTTTTAGGTAGACCTGTCTCTTTATCTTCAGGTGATTTCTTAATAGAACCACCTTTGTCGTAGTATTTCGGATCCCTTTTATATTTGTGTTTAGCAATTTTCTTTGCTCTTTCTTCTAACTCAATAGGATATACTGGCGTTTCCATAATGTTATGTAACCAACATCTATGTAATTTATTATCAACATCTTCTAAAGTCACATAGTTTGTTCCTCTTCTTATAACTATACCAGTTATACCATTTTGTATATCGTCAACTATATCTCCTACTTCGTAGATATGTTCACTGATATACTGATCTCTTAATGTCATTTTTTCTAATTCTTCTCTTGTTGAAGCAGTTATGAAAGGTTTAAATCTTAATGCACCTGCACCAGCGTCATGGTTGACACCTGCAGCCAATTGCATACCTTTTCTTACATCTTTGAATAATTGTAAACCTCTATTTGAATTACCAAATGAAGAAGGTAAACCTTTTTTAAATGTATCATAGTCGTCTGATTTAGCGGCAGTTCTCATTTTACTTGCACTCATGCCTGTTGCACCATCAGCGTCTGGATCTCTTTCACCAGCAGATACAATATTAATTTTATCATAGTTATAGAAACCATGTCTGCTTCTTATGTTATTGTATTTCTTAATTGTTGTTTCAAATTCTCTTACTCTATCACTACCAACTACCATAGATAATTCTGTTGTACCTCTATTGTATAGATCGGTCACTATTTCAAATACACTATTAGATTTACTTACAATAATATTTCTAGCGTGTCTAGGAAACATTTGTTTCATTGCTTGTATTTTCTGTCTATAAGATAAAGGATTCTTTGCACTATCCTCTGACTTACTTACAAAGATATAATAGTTATCTGCTCTAACTTGCGATAACTTATTCATAAGTTTTTCATGTCCGATTGTTGGTGGATTGAATCGACCAAAGGTAAACGCTATATGTCTACCTTTGGCCTCTTTTATTTTAGATAATGATTTCAGTTCATCTGGTGTTATTTTCCCGTCATCCATAATGTCGTTCAAATGTTTAAAGAATTTGAGATAATGATACTTCTCTAACATCTTATAAATTACATTTTTAGGAAGTCGGTTCTTAACGCCAAACTTTCTGATTTCTTCTGGTGACATATCAGCCGCAAAAGAGTCTTTTCTATCTTGTACGGTCTTGTCTCCAATATCAATTAGAGTGTTAATAGAGTCTGTAATTTCAGCTAACTTTTTAGCAACTAATGTACTCAACCCATCAATATCAGATGAGGTAAGCCTTGATAGTTCCTCATAATCAATAATATCTCGAGCCAATTCACCTTTAACAACATCTATTTCAGAAACACGTTTCTGAAAATCCGCTAGGTATTTTTCAGGTTCGAAGGTGCCAGGATCTGGTCTTTTGATAAACTTATTATCGTCTATGTCAAAAGTACCATCTGCCATGTCCCTTGCCTTACTAAATGTAGCAGGATCTATGATAGAAAAGTAGTTTATAGGATGATCTGTGCCAGGTATTGTTTGACCATTTATTTCGCCTTGATATTCTCTTATTTTTTCATGTACCTTTTCTTGTTCTTCCTGTGAACCAGGTATATCAAATAAGATATTAACATCTAAATCAGCGTCATCTCTATATTGTTTTGTTAGTATAGAACCAATTAAGGTATACTTAACTACTTTCCCAAATTTTTCAAATGTTTTAATTCCGTCTATTATTTGTTTTCTTACAGCAGGCTTTAAACTAGGATTACTTGTATCTGGATTATCAAATACAGGTCTTGCGTATGTCTTTCTAGGTATGTCTATAATAGACTCTTTTATAAAATCTTTAAATCTCATTATTCTCCGCCGCCTCCATTGCCGCCGTTACCACCGTTTGCTCCATTACCACCGTTTCCATTACCATTGCCATTGCCATTGCCGTTACCATTTCCGTTAGTATCACCATTACCATTTGTATTATCTGTATCAGCGTTTTTACTTGTTGTACCAATACGACCAAAGAAAGGGTATCTTACATATTTATTTCCTGTAGGAACACAAACCTTTAGTTTATTGTCAAATCTATATCCGTCAGGACATCTTTTATCTGCAACTAAACTCATGTACTCTTTAAATTTTTTCATGTTCTTCTCTTTGCTTTTCTCTCACCTGCCATCCATCTTTTTGCAATATAAGATGATATAGGTTTTGTAATTAATCGTCTAACTATTTTTGATACATTATTTAATGTTATGGTTACTAATTCTGCTTCTGATTTATTGTTATCAACAACAACAAAATTATTCATACCAAATAGTCTTTGAAACTTACCGATATTACTTTGTACACCTTCCCAATTTTTCTTTACAATATATTCTGGTACAATTCTTTCTCTTCTTTGTTGTCTTTCTAAAGCAACATCTAAACTAGTATTTACAAATATCATATAACAATCATATCCTAATTGTTTAAGCATATTAGCATTTCTAGCAATGGTATCATAATCTCTACCTGTACTATCAATAACTAAACCAAGTCTACCTTTTATATAAGTTTGTAATTGATTTAACACGGTACCTTTTGCTCTTTTTCTTAATATATCTCTAAAGTATTCTTCTTCATCTGGCATTTTCATAGATAATCCTGCCTTTTTGATTTCTCTTTCAAATGTAATATCAGAGTTTACAACTTTTAAACCTGAACCTGCAAATGCTGAAGAAGCAACAAATGTCTTACCTGAACCAGGGCCACCTGCAAGGAAAAATGCTTTGAATATACCTGGATCGTAAAGACCTTCGTTTATTTGTTGTGTAAAACTTTTAACTTCCATCTTCTATTGCCTTTATAATTTTATTAGCGTTATCTTCTATTGTACCGCCCTCTGCTTTTATTTCTACGAAACCAGGTTTACCTCTAAAATGTTCTACTGCAGGACCTGTTTCTCTATTGTATAAGTCTATTCTATTATTGATTATCTCTTTAGTATCGTCTGCTCTACCTCTTGCTAATAATCTTTTTAAAATTTCTTCTCTACTAACATCTAAAAATATAACTTTATCGTAACCTATGTTTGCCTCTTCCATATCTCTTACTTGCGTCATATATCTAGGCCAACCATCTAAAACATAACCAGTAGGTGATTGATCTACTTTATCTTTAATTAATTTTAAGACTATTTCATTAGGCACAAATTGACCTGTTGAAATTATATCTGCAACTTGTTTTCCTATCTCACTACCTTTTTCTACTTCTTTTCTTAACATGCCACCTGGATAGATGTGAGGTATAGAAAATCTTTTTGTAATGTATTCTGCATAAGTAGATTTGCCTGAGCCAGGACCACCCATTAATATAATTCTTCTAGTTGTCTCTTCTAAAAATGTCAAAAATGTTTTCATTATCCTTTTATCCAGTTCTTTTGTAAATTAAAGTTAGCAGTACTAAACTCTAATCTATCTACTAATTTAACAGCATTACCCATTCTATCTACAGCAACATAACCTTCTGGATTAGTTAATTTAAATCCATTGTTAGTTTGTAGATATGTGCCGATAGATTTAATTTGATTCATTTTACTTACTAAAAAGTTTTTTGCTGTTTGTAAAGATACATAACTTGCGATTGCAAAGTATATCTCATTTTCGTATCTATCAATAAATTTTAAACCTTCGTTTCTAATAGTTTCATATTTTCTTTTTGCACTATCAGTTTTTCTTTTTGTAATTTCGTCATCTAAAACTGAAGCATAATATTTTCTAAAATCTGTTTGTAGTTTTTTTACACCACTTATTGCTCTACCTCTTTTGATATAATCATTAAAGTATATTTTTAATCTTGCACCAACTGATAATAAATTAGTTTGTGATTTTAATAAATTTAAAATTCTTTTGCCTTTGCCAATAGAACCCATAGCCATTCTTAACATACCATCGTATCTATCGCTTTCTGCGTCTGTAAATGTTGCAACACCTGAGTTATCTTTATAACTAGCGTCATCAAAAAATACTGATGGCGTCTTTGTAAATGAATTTACATTAACGCCAAAACTTGCTTTTAAATCAGACATCTTTCGACCTGTGTAAGTAGTGTGAAAGATTATGCCTAATTTACTTCTTAATATTCTTTTTGCAAGATCAGTATTTTGAGGTACAGCGTAAGTAATAGTGTTAGGTTTAAAAGCAATTGAGTCTTCACCTCTAATACTTACTTTTTCAATATCTTTAGGTGTATATAATAAATCGCCTTGAACGATACCTTTGATATTTAATTTTGGTAATTCTTTTAAACAAACAATTAGTTTGTCTGCTAAACCACCTGCGTGGTTTTTTCTTATATCTGATTGTGTGTAATTGATTTTAGGATTTACATTGAAGACAGATTTTGATCCAACAAAAAATCTGTTGTTTTCAGGATTGATACCACAGAATACAGCTGGCGCACCATCCCATTTGACTGATAGATTAACTTTTCTACGAGATGATCCTAAAAGCATATTTCTTAATGATTTAAGAAACTCTATTGCTTCTAAGCCACCTGAGTAGCCGTTATTGATTATGTTATCTTCTAAATGTTCTAAATGTGTATTTTTAGCTTCATTTAGATATTGTTTAAAACTATACATTTGTTTCCCACTATGTCCATTATATCAAAATTCAAGGCCATTGTCAATAAAAATTCCAATCAAATCCATTAATAAAATTCACTACTTACGACAATATTTATAAGATTAGATTACTTGATTCTTAAAACCTTATGTACAAACCACTTAATTACTCGTTTTAGTCTGCCTGAAAACAATTTTTTCATAAGGTGTCTGATAATTCTCATTACTATTAGAATAGGACTAGATAATACGTCCCATAGAATTAAAAATAAATCTACTGACATATCTATGATAGAATCTGTTGAGGGTTTTTTTAGTTTCACTAATTGCCTTTGGCAATAACAAACTTGCCTGAAAGAGGTGTACGAGAGGTTACATATTGATACATAATTAAAACAAAGTCATTAATTTGTTGTTGACTTTTTTTATCTGTTCTTCTAAACCACTTCTTCAGGACGGGCATAATTTTATTAATAATATTTAAGGCAGATATTTCACCTCTTTTAAAATTGAATAAATCTTTATTTTTTTTCTCTAATGCTGATCTTTGTTTTATAACAGGTTCAATCTGTTTAAAATACATCTTCTCACCATCATCATATAATTTTTTTACTTGTACTGCTGTTTGTTTATCTACAAATGATAACAATTGAGCAAACACTCTCATAGAACCTATTGAACCACCTCTTGCCTCTGCACCACCACCTAAAAACTCAGCAACAAATCTTTTAGCACTAGGGTCGTGTCTAAATTTTATATCACCAGATTTTAGTAATATTCTCATATCTCTAGTTTCTGTCTTCTTACCAAAGGCAACTTTCTTATAAGGTTTCCAGTCTGTTGTTCCTTTTACTACTAAATTTTTTAGTGATTGAATTTCTTTTTTTCTATCAAAGTTAACTAATTGTATTATAGCTTTTTTTGTAGTTTTCTTTAGTGATAAAGGCAACATATCACCACTATCAATTAAATCACTTATTAAAACATTTAATTGTGGGAATCCAAATGAATTAGGTTTAGCTTCTGCTAATGTAGTTCTTAATTTATCTTTTGCCATTTTACTTGCAAGATATATGTCGGCAGGAGACCATTTGTTTATATCACCAAATCTTGTTTGATTTTTTATAGTGATAGGCATTTTGTTTGCCATAGACCATAATTTTTGTATAGTACCCATAACATCTTTATCACCTCTAAAGTAAAATAGATTTTGATAACCTTTACCTTTAATTTTGTAATCTTTATCTATTGTTTCTATTTGTTTAATTAGTTCTACTGCAATTAGATTAGATGATGTATACCAATCATTATTAGAAGTTAGAAATTTAGTTATGTCATTATAAGAAACACCAGGTGTATCTAGTCGTTTAAACGCTAGTTCTAACTTTTTATTATACTTGTCTTTGAAATCTGTAAATGTGGGATATGTTTTAAGGTCAAATGCCTTGTCTATACTACTTGCACCTACATTATCTGCAAGTGAAGAAAATAACGCTTGTGATGATTCTAATAATGTTGTTTTGTCTGCCATACATATATTTATGTATGAAGAATCTAACTTTTGTAATCTACATAAGCATTACTAGAAACGGTATATCTGTAACCCTCAAAAGGTTGTTCTCTAACTTCGTGTCTTAACATACTAGGAAAAATCAATAACATTCCTGGTTTGATTTTTTTCTCTACGCCAAAACCTTCTTTTGTTTTAATTTCAGGAAAGTATAAACCTGGTGCACCTTCGGGTGCTGTAATATAATATGAACATGAATAAACAGCAGGCCAGTGATCATGTGGTTTAGTTATTTGACCTGAGGTATATTTTAAACCCCATAGATTCTTTAATACAAATTGATATTGATGTCGTATATCAAATTGCATACGAGAAACAGCATCGCAAGCATCCAAAAACATTTTAGCAAATCTTTTAAAACCAGGATATTCCCACATCTGCCAATATGTCATTAGACATTGTGCGTTTGTTCTATGTCCTTGTTGATCACCTACTTTATCTATTTCTTCTATGATAAGTTTATCCATCTCTGGTTCATCAAGTTGAAACTCAAAAATAGGTTCTTTTCTTTCTATTGAAAAATCATTTCTTACTATTTGATATTTCTTCATCACTTCTTCTATCAAAACAAGTTGGGAAACCAAACTTACCAAATGTTTTATTTTTATTTTGAAACTTAACTACTTGTTTTACATCTTCTTCAAAAAAAGATTCTTTTAAAACAAGACCTCTAGGCATTTCAACTGCTCGCCATATAATCTTGCCATCTTTTTTAACCATAGCAGATTTGTAATACACACCTTTATTTATTCGCTTTTTAATTTTTCTTTTCATAATGAGTTAAAACTTAATGCTATCCTATTCGTTGTTTGGTTTACTTTATAACTAGAGTCATGTTCTATCCACGATGGGAATATTATTAAATCATTATTCTTAGGTTTAAAATTAAAATTTATGCAATTATTTTTATCAATATTATCAAACTTATATAATTTTATTTTATCATTTGGATTGTAAAAGTATATATCACTGCTTGAATCATCTATATTTAAGTATATCACACCACTTAATTTAGAAGGTATATGGTCGTGTTTCATTAGACTACTATCTTTATCCATAATTGTAATCCATGAGTTATCTACTTTTAAATTTTTAAATCCTAATTCTATTGAAGTTTTATCTATTACGTTTTGTATATCTTGTTTAAAATTCTTACACTCGGGTACGTTGTTTGTAAAATAATCTACTATATAATCGCCATCTTTAAATTTAAACTTATCATTTTTATAATGTGATATTTTAAAGTTGCCATACCCTACACCCTCTACATTACCTAAATTATTAAAAACATTAGAATTATCTTTTATATGTTTGACAATGCTTTTTCTTACATTGTCATCTAAAAAATTTTCAATATAGATTATAGGTGTACTAAACAATTCTATTTTGTTCATACTTTAAAATCAGAAAACTTATCGTAAATGCCTTCAGCAGGTCTAGGTCCTGCAGGTTGATTAAGTTGTTCTTCGCTCTCTTGGTTACCATCTGTTAAGTTTTGTGCTGATTGTTCTACATCATATAGTCTCATTTTACTTCTATCAACACCAATAATAAATGATCTATTTACAGCAGGATCATTATATCTATTTTTTAATTGTTTAACTTTCATTTGATTTAATTCTTCTAAATCTTCATTTGATATAAGAGCGAACATAAAGTCAGCAGTTGCAGGAAGACCAAAACTTTCTGAGGTATCTTCTAAACCAACATCACTTGACATATAACCAGTTCTAGTTGTTTGTGTAGCAGACACAATAGGTAAATTATATCTAACAGCAAGACCTCTTAATTCTTCAGCGATTGCCTTAACATAAAAATAAGA
>MDTB01116917.1_pt1 | contig 17528 bp, 15 predicted proteins | sample 811161 | NCBI WGS metagenome assembly MDTB01 (sample SAMN05326650, study PRJNA326480) | marine metagenome | isolation source: seawater | place: Mediterranean Sea | collected 2009
ACGACCTTGTAATTCATCATAGCGAGCTTTTACAGATTGGCCAAGGATACGCATTTGCCTACCTGCATCATTGAAATAATACTCCCTAGTAACTTTATATCCTTGCCATTCTAAGATATTGGATACAGCATCTCCTAATATTGCATTTCTTCCATGTCCAATAGTCAACGGTCCTGTAGGGTTTGCACTGACAAACTCTACATTTGCAGTTTTACCAATTCCAGCATTACCTTTACCGTAATTTTCATTTTCATCTAGAATAGTTTTAATCTGGTCTTGAAAATATGTGTCTTTTATTTCAAAATTAATGAATCCAGGTTCTGTTACAGAGACATGACTAATAAAGCTAGGTAATTCTTTTGAAAATTTTTCAATAATATTTTTGCCAATATCCATTGGGCTTTTCTTTAAGTCTTTAGCAATTACTAATGAGATATTTGTAGAAAAATCTCCAAAACTTTTATTTTTTGATGGTGTTAATGAAAAAGTTTTTATTGGGAATGAAAGTTCAGATAAGCTATCTAATATTTTTTTATGAATTAGGTTTTTTAATTCATTCATTGCTAATTTTTTCAAAAGGGGCATCCGCCCATAAGCGATCTAGGGAATAATACTCTCTTTGGTCCTTATTAAAAATATGAATAATGATATCAAAATAATCAATTAAAACCCAATTTTGCTTATCATACCCTTCTAAATACTTAGGTTTTTGTGGCGTTCCTTTTCTAATGTTATCTGTAATTGCTTTAACCTGTGGCTCTGAATTTCCATGACAAATAATCATATAGTCCGTGATTGATGATAAGCCTCGAACATCTAAAATAACTAAATCTTCTGCTTTTTTATCAATAGCCAAATTTACAATTTTTTTTAAGAGCATGTGATTTTTCACTAAACTCTTATGAGTTTTTAACACGTATTATAAAGTAGAGATAAAATTAAATAATTCTTTAAATTCAACAATATCTTTTCCAAGTATAACTGTGACATCGACACCAAGGGATTCATCAGGTTCATGTTTTATATTAGTTTTATTTTCAACGGATAACCCTAAAGATTTAGCAACAATTTTTAAGCTCTCAAAGTTTTCATTTCTGCCAATAATAGTGGTTTGCAAATAATCATATTTATCAGCATTATCAGATCTTACTACGTCCACCTGTCGTTGTCTTAAAAAATCAGACGCTTTAGCCGCAATTCCTTTTATACCGCAACCATTTAATACTTCTACTTTAATATCTTTTATAGGGTTCTGTTCATATACCTCAATTGCAAGTCTTGGTTTTTCCTCTGTCTCTGGGAAGACAACATCAACAGGAATGCCTTTATGAGAAATATTTTTAGAGAATGAGAAAATAAAACCGAGTAACAAGATACCTGCAATACTTATTGCACCATTGAGAATTAAATCGTTATTTATAAATTTCGATCTTTTGATCTTGTTTTTTTTTCGAGCCATTTATCTTGAAATAGAGGTGTTAATATTTGAGAAAGGATTTTGACCAAAGTAATTAAATGGCATCTTTTGTATCCTAATTTGGATCAATGAATTTTCAGAGGGCTTGTAAGTCAAATCTGCATTGTAGGAAAAATCTAAATTATTTAAAAGGGTTTGTTGCTGCTGAAAAGGGAGATTTGATTTTATCAACGTAATATTAGCATTTATCCATAGATTATTTTTTAACTTGTACATTAAATTATTATTAAAACCTGCTACAGAATAAGATTGACCATTCGACGAAAGCATAGACATTGTTAATCCATAATTATGATCAAAGTTTTCCATGTTGAAATCAAATATAGAGTGATTTTTTTCTAACTCTCCATTTATATTTGTAGGTAAAGATTGAATAGGGAGATCTACTTGAAATTGTGCAAATAAAATCCCGCAAACGAGACTTTTTAGTAATAATATTTTTAATGTGTCTGCCATAAGTACTAGGTTAAGTTAAAACTTTTATAAGTATAAGTAAAAATTATAATTTTTATGATCTTAATTTAAAATGATGAATTTATAATTGCGCCACCTAAGCATGTTTGATCATCATAAAATACTACGGACTGCCCATTTGCTATAGCAAATTGTTCTTTATCAAATTCTACAGTTATTTTACCATTATCTTTATTGATGATCTTACATGAGTAGTCATTTGCACGATATCTAACTTTTGCTTTGAGATTCTTAATTTGCGGTTCTTTACCATTTATCCAATGAATATCAGAAATGGTAATATATTTTTTATAAAGAAGAGGGTGATCATTTCCTTGGCCAACTATTAACTCATTCGAATTAATATTCTTATCTATAACATACCAAGGTTTTAGATTATTACTATCAATGCCACCAATGTTTAATCCTTTTCTTTGGCCAATGGTATGGAACATTAAGCCTTCATGTTCTCCTATTAATTTTCCATTCTCAGTTACAATAATCCCTGATTTTGCAGGAATATACTTTTTTAAAAATTTTTTAAAATCTCGTTGCCCAATAAAGCAGATCCCGACACTATCTTTTTTATTAAAATTATGGAACCCTTTTTCTTTAGCATATTCTCGAACTTGATTTTTATTTAATTCTCCTAAAGGGAATAGTGATTTTGATAATTGATTCTGATTTAAACTATGTAAAAAGTAGCTTTGGTCTTTTTGGGCATCTTTTCCTTTTAGAAGTTGGAAATAGTCTTTTGAATGTTCACTGCGTACATAATGTCCAGTTGCGATTTTATCTGCGCCTAGATCTATAGCATAGTTCAAAAATTCTTTAAACTTTATTTCTGTATTACACATAATATCGGGATTAGGTGTTCTCCCAGATTTGTATTCATCTATAAAATATTGAAATACTTTTTCCCAATATTCTTTTGCAAAATTTACACTCCTTAATGGAATATTTAGTTTATCACAGATTTGAAGAGCATCTTTATAATCTTGTTCAACTGTACAATATTCAGAATCTTCCTCCCAATTTTTCATAAAAACCCCTTCAACATCATAGCCTTTTTCTATCATTATTGAAGCTGCAACTGCACTATCAACACCTCCGCTTACTCCAACAGCAACTTTTTCCATTAGCTATTTAATATTTTAGACAAACTTTTTATTAAAAATTCAACTTCTTGAAGGGTATTTGTTGAACCAAAACTAATTCTTAATGAAGACAAATTAAGGCTATCTTCAACGCCAATTTCACTTAATACTTTAGATGGCTTAGGACTACCTGAACCACAGGCTGATCCGCCTGATACTGCAATATTTAAGCGATCTAATTTTGCTAGAAGGATGTCTGACCTAAATCCAGGGAATGAAATATTTACTAGACCCGGAAGTGTTTTTTCTGATTTACTATTGAGTTTAAAGTTAGAAAACTCGCTTTTTAATTCATCTATAAAATAAGTTTGAAGCATTTTTAATTTTTGCGAGTTTTTTTTTAAGTTTTTACAACAAATTTCAGCTGCTAATCCTGCACCAGCAATAGAAGCTACATTCTCTGTACCACCTCGAAGCCCGCTTTCTTGACTGCCTCCAATTAAAAGACTCTCGATCGTTTTTTTATTTTTAACATAAAGAACTCCAATTCCTTTGGGGCCATAAAACTTATGGGCGGAAAGACTTAAAAAATCGACATCTAATTTTTTTATATCAATTGCAATTTTCCCAAGGCATTGAACGGCGTCTGTATGCATTAATATATTTTTTTCACGTATTAATTTTATAATCGATTTTATAGGTTGAATGGTTCCTATTTCATTATTTGACATCATTACAGAGACTAATCGAGTTTTTGGGGTAATACATTTATCTAATTCATTTAAACTAACCAGCCCATTTTTATCAACTTTGACTAAAGAGTAATCTAAACCAAGTGGTTTAAGATGTTTTAAAACTTTTATAACTGCAGGGTGTTCAATTGTATTAGATATGACATGAGAATTTGGTATTTTTAGCATTGACCATAAAACTTGATTATTAGACTCTGTTCCACCACTTGTAAAAAGAATTTGTTCAGGACTAGCATTAATAGCGTTGGCAATCTTAAATCGAGATTTCTCAATAATTGATTTTGCTTTTCTACCTGCAGTATGGACAGAGGAAGGGTTACCATAAAAATCTTTTTGGGTCTGATTCATCAATTCCATTACCTCAGGGTTTAATGGTGTTGTCGCACTATGGTCAAAGTAGAACATATAAAATATTTTAGGGCTTTATTATGATACCAGAAATTCTATAAATCGTTTCTTATAGATGCAAACTTTAAGGTGTTCTTTAAGTTTTGATAAAAAGGAGGTTTTCTTTCTTCTAACTTTTTTGCAGTTAATTTTGTATCGTACTCGTATCGTATGACATCCCAATCAATCCCCTTGTCTGAAACAGTTAAAAAAGCAACGGCTCCTCTTGGATCCCGATCAAAAGGTAAACCAGTTGCACCCTGACAAAGAATTGTAAGGTTCTCGATAGTTTGATTTCTCGGGACGTGGACATGGCCGTGAACAAAAACAATTTTCTCTATATTTGGATTGGCTTCTATTACCTGATCTCTCCATTTAAGACCCTCAGAAGCTGATGGAGGCTTGTCATCTCTTTTAAACCACGCATGATTGAATTCAATTAGCGTACTCCCAATTATTTCTCTATGCGCTATTTTCATTTCTTTACAAAAATTAAATCCTTGTTCTCCAATTTGATCAGCAGTCCACTTTTCATTTTGAACTATTGCTTTAGTTATCGGATCATCTGGGTCCATTCCCTCTAAAGTGGGATTTTTATCTTCCCAGAGACGTTCGACTAGGTATCGATCATGATTTCCCCTTATAAAAATACAATCTTTTAAACCTTGAAGTATTTTTAATGTCTTTTCTGGTTCAGGTCCTAAAGCGAAACAATCTCCTAAGCAAATTAATTGGTCAATACCACTGTGTTCTTCAATTATTGCAAGTGATGATTTTAAAGATTCTAAATTAGAATGGATATCAGTGATTATTGCGTAGGTCTTAGCTTTCATGTCACTAAAATATACTTTTTTTAGATTCGGATGGTCAAGATTTAAATTTACAACGTAATTATATTCACATTTGGGCGAGTTTATATAATTGTTTAACTTACAGTATCAACATAATTATCTCATTTTAAATTAATAAAATATCTTGAAAAGAAAATCAATCCTTCTGTTAGGGTCAATTGCCCTTGATACAATCAAAACCAAATATGGTGAAGAAGCTGACTTAATTGGAGGATCTGCAACCTACGCAGCGCTTTCTTCAAGCTTGTTTACAAAAGTGAACTTAGTTGGTATCATTGGTGATGATTTCCCTGAAAAAGGAAAAGAAATGTTAAAAAACTCGTGTAATTCAATTAAAGATTTGGTAATTGAAAAAGGGAAAACATTTAAATGGGGAGGAGAGTATCATGAAAATGGAGATGATAGAGAAACGCTTTTCACTGATCTAGGTGTTTTTGAGAATTTTTCTCCACAATTGTCATCTGAAAATTCAAATCCAGAACTTGTTTTTTTAGCAAATATTCATCCCGAATTACAACTATCCGTTTTGAATCAATGTGAAAGTGACCCTTTTGTTATAACTGACACAATGAACCTTTGGATTGATACAGCTGTGGAATCTTTGGGAAAAGTGTTGAGATTAACAGACCTACTGCTCATAAATCAATCTGAAGTATACGATCTAACTAAAATTGAAAATGTAGAACTTGCAATAAAGAAGATATTTGAAATGGGCCCAAAAAAAGTTTTAGTTAAATATGGAAGCAGAGGGTCTACTTTTTATGATGCTGATGGAACAGTTATCTCAATTGGTATTGTTGATATTCCCAAAGTGATTGATCCTACAGGTGCAGGTGATAGTTATGGGGGGGGGCTAGTAAGTGGTCTTGCTGAGGGGCTAACAATTAGAGATTCAATGCTGAGAGGGACAGTTATGGCCTCATTTTGCATTGAGGACTTTGGTATTAAATCAATATATAATTCGAGTATTGATAAGGTTAATGAGAGGATAGAAACTTTAAGAAAAACTTAGGAATCTAAAATAGAACATAGTTTTTTTAAGTTAGATAATTAAATATTAGTGAGGAATAAATGTTAAAAAGAAATACTTTACTTTTTTTAGGTTTTTTAATAATTAGTTCAATCTTTATTTCGTGCTCCAGCCAAGAATATACTACTGCAAAGTTGGCTGTTCAGCAATCAGATTTCAAAAAAGCTGCAGAATGGTTGCCAAAGGCAATGGCTGTAGAGCCAGACAATCCAGAAATACCAATAGTTATGGCAGTCGAAATATATGCAGAAAACGATCAATGGTCGGACTTTACTGATATGTTCAATAAGGCCATGGCTATCAATTCAGAGAAAATTATTGAAGTTAGGGGTGCTTTTGCCCCTGTAAAAGATGCTGTGAAAAATTACACTGAATTTTATTGGGCAAAAGAGTTTAACGCTGGAGTTGAACAATTTAAAAAAATACAAGATGAGCCGGAGAATAGAATTAGTTATCTTGAAACTGCTATTTTACATTTTACCAATGCATCAATAATCAATCCAAAAGATGTTAACACCCACGTTACTTTAGCAAAGTGTTATTTTGATAAAGGGGATGAAAAATCAGCTAAAAAATCGGCTATTTCTGCAGTAAAAACAAATCCAGATAGCTTCGATGCAAATTTTGGAGCAGCACAAATTCTCAGAAGAGTAGGTTTATCCTCATCAGATTTATTAACTTATTATCAAAAAGCAGTCCTGATTGAGCCTTCAAATAGTAGAGCATTAAGAGAATTAGCTAGTACTTATTATGACTTGGGTCAAAAAGATAAGTCAATTAGTGTATTTGAAGATGCTATTATTAATGAGAAAGATGAAATTGTTAAAGCTGATCTATATTTTAATCTAGGTGTTATATATAACCAAACTGGCAATTATGAGGAAGCTGAGAAGTCATTTGATGAGGCATTTTATTTAAATGAAGATGATTTTGAAGCTGCTCTTGGAATGGCACGTGCTTATGAAGGAATAGGTGATAATTTTTTAAATGGTTCTGAGGGTTTTGATAAAGACTTAGATAAAGCGGCTAGATGGTTTCGAAAAGCTGAAAAGAAAATTCGATCAGTAATGATTATAGATATTGACAATAAAGATATTTATAAGAAAAATTTAGATATTATCAGGTTTAAAAGAGATATAGCAGAAGGTGTAAGCTAGGATTTTAAATTGAGCGGTTTCGCTTATCTAAGTAATTAGTAATGCATTCTTTTAAGTTTTTATTTGTCATTACAGGGATATAATCAATCAGCTGTTGGTTACATTCTCTCTTGAACTTTGCTTGTCTTTCTTTAACCATTTTCATATAACTTTCTCTAATATGCCATGGCTCTGTGATTATTTCTTCTTCAGTTTCCATATCGATAAATTTAGAGCGCTCATTAAAATCAAAGTTGATTTCTTTTTTGTCTAAAATGTGAAAAACGATTACTTCTTGTTTTCTATGACGAAAATGTTTTAATCCATTTATAATTTTTCTTGGATCATCTAGTAAGTCCGAGATAAAAATTATTAAACCTCTTTTATTAATTCTTTCTGCCATTTCATGTAAAACTGGCTCAATATTCGTGTCTGAACCTGTAGAATTATCGCTTAACTTTCCAATAATAGTTTTGAGATGACTTTTTTTTGCCTTAGGTGGTATAAAAGTATTAATCTTATCAGAAAACTGAATAAGTCCTACAGCGTCTTGTTGGTTAATCATTAAATATGCTAATGAAGCTAGGAGTGAGTTTGCATAATTTATTTTTGAAACATTTCCACTAGAAAATGACATGGATTTACTGCTATCTAATATAATATAAGTCTTTAGATTTGTTTCTTCCTCATATCTTTTGATATATAGACGATCTGTTTTTCCATATAATTTCCAATCAATATTTCTAATTTCATCACCTAAGTCATATGATTTATGTTCGGCAAATTCTACTGAAAACCCATGATAAGGACTTCGATGTTTTCCAATAATATAACCCTCTACAATTAATCGGGCTCTGAGAGCAATTGAACTAATTGTAGATACAATTTCTGGATTTAAGTACTTTCTTTTGTCTTTATAATTAGACATTATTCAGGAAGAGCTTTTATCAACTTCACCAATATATCATCTATTCTCAATCCTTCTGCTTCAGCATTAAAATTAGGTAGGACTCGATGTCTCAGGATAGGTGGAACTAAGGTTTGAATATCTTGGATATCTGGTGTTGGTCTCCCATCCAGAAGTGCTTTTGCTTTCGCAGCAAGAATAAGATATTGAGATGCTCTCGGTCCAGCGCCCCAGTCAACAGAATTTTTTATAAAATCTAGATCAGAGGAAGTTGGCCTTGTTGCTGAGACAATTTTTACTGCATATTTTACAACATTATCTGAAACAGGTACTCTCCTGACTAAATTTTGGTAGTCAATAATTTGGTCCCTAGTTAGAACTGGATTAATTTTTTCTTTTTTTTCTGAAGTTGTATTTCTTACTATTTCTATTTCATCTTCAAGTTTTGGATAACCTATTTTTAGGTTAAACATAAAACGGTCTAGTTGTGCTTCAGGTAAGGGGTAAGTTCCCTCTTGTTCAATTGGGTTTTGGGTAGCTAGAACAAAGAATGGTTCTTCTAATTTATAACTATTCCCACCTGCTGTAACTTTATTTTCTTGCATTGCTTCAAGTAATGCAGCTTGAGTTTTAGGAGGTGTTCTATTGATTTCATCTGCTAGAACAATGTTTGCAAATACGGGTCCTTTAAAAAATCTAAATGCTCTCTTTCCAGTTTCTTGATCAATATCAATTAATTCAGTTCCTGTTATATCGCTAGGCATTAGGTCTGGCGTAAATTGGATTCTTTTAAATTTCAGGTCTAAAACTTCTGATAAAGTTTGAATTATTAGAGTTTTAGCAAGGCCTGGAACTCCAACCAATAAAGAATGTCCTTTAGCTAAGATTGCGATAAGCATTAAATCCAAGATTTCCTTTTGGCCAACAATAATTTTTCTAGTTTCTCTGAAAAAAAGTTTTTTTGAGTTAGCTAGCTGTTCAAGTAATTTTAAGTCTTCTATTTTTTGGTTCATATTTATTTTTGTATTTTTATATTGTGATTTAAAAATTAAGCAACACAAGATACCCTGCAAAGAAAGAAAAAGAATTTAATTTTAAATACTTTAGTATTTGAGATTAAAAAGTCTTTGCTCAAATTTAGTAATATGCAAAACCCTCTATATAAACCGGTTATCGGTCAATCAAGTGAAGAATTAGAAAATGCTTTAGCTGCTATTAATGAGAAGCCTTTTAGAGGTAGGCAAATTTTTGACTGGATTTATAAAAAACAAATTTATGACTTTTCAAAAATGTCTGATTTACCAAGTTCTCTTCGCGAAAAGTTAAAATCAAACAAAGTTCATCCGTTGAAACTCATTAAAGGTGAAAATAGTAGTACAAAAAAAACAAAGAAGTTTCTTTTTCAATTAGAGACTGGTGAGCAAATCGAATCAGTTCTTATGAAACATGGTGACAGAAATACTATATGCTTATCAACACAGGTTGGCTGTGCAGTAGATTGTGGTTTTTGCGCAACGGCAAAAATGGGATTTATAAAAAATTTAACTGCAGGAGAGATAGTTGATCAATTCATACAACTTAGAGATATAAGTAATAGAAAAATTACAAATGTTGTTTTTATGGGAATGGGAGAGCCTTTTTTAAATTACAGAAACACAATCTCTGCTGCAAACCTATTAAATAACTCTAAAGGAATCAACATGGCTGCATGGAGAATCACAATTTCAACTTCAGGAATAATAAGTAAAATAAACCAATTTGCAAAAGAAAAGCAGCCCTATAAATTAGCAATTAGTCTCAATGGTACATCGCAAACCCAAAGATTGAAGACAATGCCGGTCACAAAAAATCAAACATTTTCAAACTTACTTATCGCTGTAAAAAATTATGCATATAAAACTAGAAAAAAAGTAACAATTGAGTATGTTTTATTAGATGGAGTAAATGATCAACCCTCTGATGGAAGAGAATTAATTAAAATATTAAATAACACTAATTGTAAATTAAACATCATTCCATATAATGAAATTGATGGGGAGTATAAACGACCCAGTGAAGATACCATTAATAAATTTTTAGATAGTTTAAAAAATGCAATGTTTCCAATTACTGTAAGATGGAGTAAAGGTCAAGATATTGATGCTGGTTGCGGACAGCTAGTAACTACTGTTAGTAAGACATGAAAGCTAATAGAAGAGGTTCACTAGAATTTATTAAAGCTAATTTAAAATTTTATGGAGATACTGCTGTAATTCTTGGGTCTGGGCTAGGGCATATATCTGATCCAATCGAAAACCGAAAATCTATCAAATATACAAGCATACCAAATTATCCAAAATCTACAATTGAGGGGCATGCTGGAGAATTGGTGTCTGGTATTATTCAAGGAAAAGAAATCCTTATCGCAAATGGTAGATTCCATTTATATGAAGGATATAGCAAGGAACAAATAAATTATCCTTTTAAAATTTTTAAAGATTTAGGTGTAAAAAATATTGTAATTACAAATTCTTCAGGGAGTTTAAATAAAGATTACCCCCCGGGAACTATATTAATGATTGACAAACATATCAATTTTTCTTTTCAAGAAAACTTTAAAGACCCTGAAATAAATAAAGGAAATAAATTCTATTCAAAACACTTATTAAAAATAGCAGAAAAAGCAGCAGGTTCACTAAAAATCAAATTTATAAAAGGAACCTATTGTTGGGTTCAAGGACCTATGTACGAAACTCCAGATGAAATTTGTTATTTTAGATCTTTAGGTGGAAGTGCAGTAGGTATGAGCGGTTTACCGGAAGTAGAAATATGTAATAAGCTTGGCTTTTTAGTTTTAATGATATCAAATTTAACTAACTATGCAGCTGGTATAACTGATAAAAAATTAACACATGAAGATGTTATTTTAAATGCTAAAAATAATAAAGAAAAACTAACAAACTTTTTACTGAGCTTAATTAAGAGATTATAAAATTATGAAAATTAGAAAAGAAGTGAAAAAACTAGAAGATCAAATTATCAACTGGAGGAGGTACTTTCATCAAAATCCAGAATTAGGTTTTAAAGAATTCAATACTGCTGAAAAAATATTTAATGAATTAAAAAAAATGGGTCTAAATCCAAAAAAAAACGTCGGTAAAACTGGAGTTATAGCTGATTTAATATTTGGCGAGGGTCCAATGGTTGCATTAAGAGCTGACATGGATGCACTCCCAATACAAGAAACTAGTGGATTGAATTTCTCTTCAAAAAATGACGGAGTTATGCATGCCTGTGGTCATGATGGACATATGGCTATGCTTTTAGCAACTGCAAAAGTTTTAACTGAAAATAAAAAATATCATAATTATGGTTCTGTTAGATTTATTTTCCAACCCGCGGAAGAAGGCTTTGGTGGAGCAAAATATATGATTGAAGACGGAGTTCTTGATGGAGTTGATGAAATTTATGGTATACACCTTTGGAATTATCAACCTTTAGGTGAAGTTGGGGTAAAAGAGGGACCGATAATGGCAGCAGCAGATAAATTTAGCATTAAGGTTAGAGGTGTAGGAGGACACGGAGCAGCTCCTCAAGGTACTGTTGATTCAATTATAGTTGCATCACATCTTGTACAAGCTCTTCAGACCATAGTTAGTAGGAATATAAATCCTATTGATAGTGCGGTTATTACAATTGGAAAGATTAATGGTGGTAATAATTTTAATGTAATTGCTAATGAGGTTGACTTAATTGGAACAGTTAGAGCGTATACAGAAAAAAATAGGGACTTATTAAAGAAGAGAATGAATGAAATAGTTAATGGTGTTTCAGGTAGTTTTAATTCCAAGATTGATTTTAATTATATTGATTGTTATCCACCAACAATTAACCACAAAAAACAATCAGAGACTGTCTTAGAAGCTGCTAAAATAGTTGTTGGTGAAAAAGCAGGAGAACCATACTTATCAATGGGAGGTGAAGACTTTGCATATTATTTACAAAGAACTCCTGGATGTTTCTTTTTCGTAGGTTCTGCTCCTAATAAAAAATCTTTATTTGACACACCACACCACTGCTCACATTTTGATATGGATGAAACGGCACTTTTAGTAGGACCTTCAGTATTCTTAAATATTGTAGATGATTTATTTAGAAATTAATATCCTACTGCTGAAGTTTCCCCTCTTGTATCTCCTCCACCATAATAACCATTTTCTTGTATCATGATTCCATTGGCTTCACCAATATACCCACCACCTCTGTAAAACGAAACTTTATGTCCACGCTTTTTGAGGTTTATCAAGACATCTTTGACTATACCATGTGGCTCAATTTGTATTACATCAGGTAACCATTGAGAATGGAATCTAGGAACTGAGACAGCCTCTTTAATATCCATATTGTATTCAATGATATTAAGGATTGATTGCATTACAGTGGTAATAATTGTGGATCCTCCAGGTGATCCAATTACTATATATGGTGCATTATTTTTTAGAACTATAGTTGGGGTCATAGATGAAAGAGGTCTTTTATTTGCCTCAATCGCATTCGCTTCATTCCCTACAAGTCCAAAAGCATTTGGGGTTCCAGGTTTAGATGAGAAATCATCCATTTCATTATTTAAGAAAAAACCAGCACCCTCAACAACGTGGCCATTTCCATAATTTAGATTAATTGTAGTTGTTACGCTAACTGCATTACCCCATTGGTCTACAACTGAATAATGTGTTGTCTCAATTGATTCATATTGAGTTAATGTTGAAGCAGAGATATCACTGCTCAGAGTTGCTTGATTTAAATTGATATCAAGGATTCGGTCTTTGGCATAACCTTTGGAGGAAAGTATCTTAGTTGGTACTTCCCAAAAATCAGGGTCACCTAAATGAACCGCCCTATCTGCGTATGCTCGCCGTTCGACTTCGGTTAAAAGATGTACATAATCTGATGAATTCCATCCTATTGTATCTAAAGAGAATTCCTCTAACATGTTTAACATATTTATTAATAACACACCACCGGAACTAGGTGGGCCCATTGATATAATTTTAAAATCTTTATATGTCCCAAAGACAGGATCACGATATTTAGATGAATATTGTTCAAGGTCAGTTAAGCTAATTATTCCATTCCCTTTAGCCATCTCTTTTACAATCAAACTAGCAATCGGACCTGAATAAAAACCAGCTCGTCCATGTTTTGAAATTCTTTTTAAAGTTTTTTCTAGATCTTTTTGCTTAAAAAGGTCTCCTTTTTTCCATGGAGTATTATCTTTTTTTACGAAGATCTTTTTTGCAGCTTCATTCCTTTCAAAAAATTCTTTATATAAATTAAATCGTTCAGCTTCATAATGAGACAAATTAAAACCTCTACCTGCCAATTTTATTGCTGGAGCTAGTATTTGTTGACGAGATATGGTTCCTGAACCATGATCAATTAAAGCTTTTAGTAAGCCATCAACCGTTCCGGGGACGCCACTGCTTGCTCTCGAATAAAGAGACATGCCATTTATTATGTCTCCGTCATTATCTAAATACATAGTTTTTGTTGATTTTTTTGGAGATTTTTCTCTATGGTCAATAGTAAATGTATCTCCATTCTTCATAGCCGCTACCAAAAATCCACCACCACCAAGATTTCCATTACCTGAACTTGTTACCGCTAGTGCAAAGCCTACTGCAACAGCAGCATCAATAGCATTTCCACCTTTTTTCAATATTTCAATTCCAGCTTCAGATGCTTGTCTACTCGTGGATACAATCATACCATTCTCACCAAATATAGGATCTTCGCTTGCTGAGAAAATCAAACAAGATAGTGTGCTTAACATAAAAATATATTTCATAATAAAATTAATCTAAATATTATTTTTTATTAGGTTTAATATTTTATCTTCTGATATACGTTCTTGCCTCTGAGAATCACGATATCTAATAGTCACACTATTATCATCTAATGATTGGTGGTCTATTGTTATACCAAAAGGGGTACCTGCTTCATCTTGTCTGTAGTATCTCTTCCCAATTGACCCTTGTTGATCATAGATTATTTTAAAATGGGGTTTTAATTCTTCAGCAATTTTACGAGCTTTTTCAGGTAGACCGTCTTTTTTAACTAAAGGGCAGATTACAGCTTTTACAGGTGCTATTTTAGGATTTATCTTCATTACTACACGGTTATTCTCAATATCTTCCCAGTAAGAATCTGAAAGGACTGTTAAAAGCATACGATTAAGACCTGCAGAAGTTTCTATTATATATGGTAAAAATCTTTCATTATTTGGTTGATCAAAATAGGTTAGGTTTTTACCTGAAAAGTCTTGATGTCTTCTAAGGTCAAAATCAGTCCTATTATGGATACCCTCAATTTCTGACCATCCAAATGGGAATTCATATTCAATATCCCAAGCTTCTTTTGCGTAGTGTGCGAGTTCTTCATTTTGATGTTCATGAAACCTTATTTTCGACTTTGTAATACCTAGTTTTTCATAATAAAAATCATGTCTTTTTGTTTTCCATTCAATCATCGCTTTGTCATCTAAACCAGGTTTAACAAAATATTGCATTTCCATTTGTTCAAACTCTCTTGTTCTAAAAATAAAATTTCTAGCTATAATTTCATTTCTAAATGCTTTACCAATTTGAGCAATTCCAAAAGGAATTTTAGTACGCATTGCGCCTTGTACTAGCTGGTAATTAACATAAATACCTTGAGCTGTTTCAGGTCTTAAAAATGCCTCCGTACCTTTTTCTTCTACAGGTCCAACACTAGTTTTAAACATTAAATTAAATTGTCGTGGCTCTGTAAGCATTCCTGTTGTTCCACACCTAGGGCATTGAGTCTCTTTCCAATCAATCTCTTTATATTCTTTAGAGAACTCATCTGCTCTAAAACGTGCATTACACTGCTTACAATCCACCAGTGGATCATTGAAAGCCCCAGTATGGCCAGAAGCTTCCCATATTTTAGGATGCATTAAAATTCCACTATCTAAGCCCACAATATTCTCATGCACTTGGGTCATTTCTTTCCACCAAAGTTGGGATATATTATTTTTAAGCTCAATACCTAAAGGACCGTAGTCATAAACAGCAGAGAACCCACCATAGATATCAGAACTCTGAAATACAAATCCTCTTCTTTTACAAAGAGAGACAATTTTTTCAATAGTTTTATCCATTATACCTTTTTTAATAAGTTTATTTTTTTTTCTTACTTTTTCTTCTAGTTTTTTTCTTTTTTGTGGGAGCTAACCGTTTCTGGTTAATTAACTCTACTGCTTGCTCAAGTGTGATACCTTCAGAAGTTAAGTCTCCCTTTAATGATACATTTACTTTTCCGTCACTTATATAAGGGCCGTAGCGTCCGTTTTTAACATTGATAGTTTCGCCAGTTTCAGGATGATCTCCAACAGTTCTCAGGTCTGAACTTTTTTTATTTCTATTTGCTAGTAATTCAACAGATGTTTCTAAAGTTACATTGAGTGGTGTATTAGGATCTTGAATACTTGCATTCTGTTTACCGCAACGTAAATAAGGTCCGTATCTTCCATAATCAGCTGTTATTGGATCGCCAGTTTCAGGGTGATTTCCAACTGTTCTTGGTAAACTTAATAGTTCTAAGGCATAATCTAAACCAACATCAGATAAAGGATAGTTTTTAGGTATACCTTTTCTTTTTGTTGTCTCACCTAGTTGAACATAAAAGCCATAAGGCCCCTTTTTAATCCAGACAGAGTCACCAGTTTCAGGATCTTCTCCTAAAGGTTCATTTTCTTGAGCAACATGCTTAAATATTTCTTCGATCTTTTCTAACGTTAAGTCACCTAGATATATATCCTCTGGGATTGATCGAGTATCTTCATCCCTTCTGAGGTATGGTCCAAATTTTCCAATACGACCCTCAGTAGTATTAGAAATTTTTTCAGGCAAAGTAATTGTACAAGCTTTTGGAATATCCACTTTTTCATTTAACATTTTTTCTAAACCAATAAATTCACCGCCGCCATGATAGAAATTTTTAATAAAAGGCTCTGATGAAGTCTCACCCCTTGATATTTCATCTAAAGAATTTTCCATATTTGCAGTAAATGTTCTATCAACAAGGTTGGTAAAATGCTCTTCTAATAACTGAGTTACTGCCACACCTAAGAAAGTTGGACTCAGCTTTCCACTATTACGATTAACATATCCTCTTTTCACAATAGTTCCAATTATTGAAGCAAATGTAGATGGGCGTCCAATTCCATTTTCTTCAAGTGATTTAACTAATGATGCCTCTGTAAACCTTGCTGGTGGTTTTGTATTGTGCTCCTCAGAGCTTAATGCTTCACAAGTTAATTGGTCTCCCTCTTGAAGAGCGGGCAATGTTCTTTCTTTGTTCTCAAGGTCTTTTTCTGGATTATCTCTTCCTTCAACGTATGCTCTCATATACCCAGGAAACAAAATAACTTGTCCATTAGCTCTGAATTCAGATTTTTGATTGAGGATAGTTACGGAGGTTTGCATCAATCTGGCAGACTTCATTTGACTTGCAATTGTTCTTTTCCAAATCAAATCATAAAGCTTGATTTGATCTAAATCAACAGAAACATTCTTATTTTCAAAATTTGTTGGCCTAACTGCTTCATGTGCTTGTTGAGCATTTTTAGATTTATTAGTGTAAGATCTTTCACAAAAGTATTTTTCACCAAATTCATTTAAAATTTTACTTTTCACAGCACTTTTTGCGACATCAGAAAGTGTAACACTATCTGTTCTCATATATGTAATATGTCCTTGTTCATAGAGTCTTTGAGCTGTACGCATGGTTTTGGATACAGAAAAACCTAGCCTTCTAGAAGCTTCTTGCTGGAGTGTTGATGTAGTAAAAGGAGGTGAGGGTTTTCTTGTGAGAGGGTTTTTTTTAATATCCGATACGTTAAATTTTGCATTTTTTAATGAATCTATTAGTGTGTCTAGATCAATATTTTCATCAATTTTTGATTTGTGTTTTGCTTTAAATATTTCTCCATCAACAGTTAAAAATTGAGCAGAGACTTTGAAAGATTTCACTGGCTTAAAACTTTCAATTTCCTTTTCTTTATCTGCAATTAGTCTCAAAGCAACAGATTGAACTCTTCCTGCTGATAATCCTCCTTTTACCTTTCTCCAAAGAACAGGTGAAATTTTATATCCAACTAACCTGTCTAAAACTCTTCTAGCTTGTTGAGCGTTTACAAGGCTTTCATTTATTTCTCTTGGATTTTCAATTGACTTTAATACTGCATTCTTAGTTATCTCTCGGAAGACAATTCTTTTAGTGTTATTTTTATTTAAACCTAAAAGTTCGTATAAATGCCAAGCAATAGCCTCACCCTCTCTGTCTTCATCACTAGCCAACCAAACCATTTCCGCAGTTTTTGATTCCTTTTTAAGTTTTTTAACAATATCTTTTTTATCAGAATTAACAATATAC
>MDTB01124867.1_pt1 | contig 17528 bp, 14 predicted proteins | sample 811161 | NCBI WGS metagenome assembly MDTB01 (sample SAMN05326650, study PRJNA326480) | marine metagenome | isolation source: seawater | place: Mediterranean Sea | collected 2009
ACGACTGCGGCGTGTGCAACGGCCCAGGTGCGATCTACGAGTGCGGATGTGCAGACATCCCTGAAGGCGACTGCGACTGCGATGGCAACCAGCTCGACGAGTGCGGTGTGTGTGGTGGTAACAACACCTCTTGCGCAGATGGATGTGGCGTGCCGAATGGTGACAATTCCACATGTACAGGGTGCATGCATGAAATCGCCTGCAACTACGATGAAACAGCAATCATTGCCAGCGATGATTGTGACTACAGCTGCATTCCTTCAGGATGCTTTGGACCTGGAGTTGTGGTCGGATGCACCGTACCTGACGCTGTGAACTTCAACCCTGACGCAACATGTGACGGCGGATGTGTCTTCGAGTCAACTTGCCCTGGAGACATAGACGGTGACGGCTTCGTCGCCGCGAGCGACTTGCTTCAGATGCTCAGTGTATTTGGCTTTCAATGCGAATGACCCTATGAGGGCAACTTGACTGCGTCCTTGAAGGACCAACCGATAGGGGGGATGGCTTGAAAGCCATCTCCCCTTTTTTTGCCTTGAACCCAGACGCTGCATTTTGGTTGGATACACATCAAATGTCGACACACTCCAACATGAACGTCCACCGCCGCCGCCTCATCATGCCCTTCTGCTTGTTGGCCATGACCGGCGTCGCCCAAGCCCAAACCTCAATGCAAAGCGTCTTTCACCCCGCCAACTCACGAGGCCACGCCGACCACGGCTGGCTCGACACCTACCACAGCTTCAGCTTCGCCAGTTGGCAAGATGCCGAGCGCATGCACTTCGGGGCGCTTCGCGTCTTGAACGACGACGCCGTCACCGGCGGCGCCGGGTTTGGCACCCATCCCCACGACAACATGGAGATCGTCAGCATCCCGTTGTCCGGCGATTTGGAACATCAAGACAGCATGGGCAACAAGACCGTGATTCGGGAAGGCGACGTTCAAATCATGAGCGCCGGGACAGGCATCATGCACAGCGAAAAGAACCACAACGCCGACGAAGACGTGCGGTTCTTGCAAATCTGGGTCTTCCCCAACCAGCGCGAGCTCACGCCGTCGTACGACCAAATCACCATGGACCCCGCAGACCAGCAAGATCGCCTTCAATGCGTGGTGTCTCCCGACGGGGCTCAGGGAGTGAAAATCCACCAAAACGCGTGGTTCCACGTCGGTCAATTGAGCACCGGATGGACCGACACCTACGCCATGAACGATACGAACCAGGGTCTGTACGCCATGGTTCTGGAAGGCGAAGCCTCTGTGGGCGGCCAGAGGCTGGGACGCCGCGATGCTGTCGGGGTGTGGGACACAGACAGCGTGTCCATCGAAGCCACTGAAGACACCAGGCTCCTCCTCATCGAGGTGCCGATGCAGTGGTGACCTGCGTCAGAGGTCCAGAAGCTGCTTGAACACGTACACATCCAGCGGCTTTTCCAGCAGGGCGATCACCGTGTCGTCATGCTCGGCTTGGTCCAGCTCGTCGCGGTTGATGCTCGCGGTCAACATGAACACCCGGCACATGTTTTGGATGTCGTCAGGCAATTGACGGAACGCATCGAGCCACTCGAACCCATCCATGTTGGGCATCCGGATGTCCAGCAAAATGTGCTTGGGCGACGCCCAGGTCGACCCCACCGTGGCCAAATGCCGCAGGGCTTTCATGGGGTCGGTGAACGTCGTGATGTCGTCGCTGATCTTGGCGAGCTGCAACAACTTGGCGTTGACCGCATTGTCGATGTCGTTGTCGTCGATGAGCAGGACTTGCATCCCTGCCAAGATACGGCCTCAGAACTTTGAGTCGGGCTGCTCAATCCACCGAATGGCCCGGTCGAGGGTGGCCGTCCACGAGGCCTTGGCCTCGGCCCCCAGGTCGGCATGGGCCTGGCACTCTTCCTTCATCGTCGCCAAGGCCTCACGCAGCGAGGCCAAATTCTTTCCGTAAGACGCGGTGCGCGCCGTGCTCTGGGCCCGTCTTCGGTGCAGGGCGCTGGCCTCTTCCACCAAACGCTTCAACTCCGGCTCGTTCCAAGGCTTGGAGATGTACTTGTAAATCCGCCCCTTGTTGATGGCGTCGATGACCGCATCGATGTCCGCGTGGCCTGTGAGCAACATGCGCACAGGGTCCGGGTGGTCGGCCATGATCATTTCGAAGAACTCCACGCCGCTGACGTCGGGCATTTTTTGGTCTGAAATCACCACCTCGATGGGATGATCCTGAAGCATCCGAACCGCCTCCGACGGCACCGTCGTGACGTGGACCTGGAAGTCGCGGCGGAAGGCCGCCCGAAAGGCCGTCAAGTTGTGTTCTTCGTCGTCGAGGTAGAGTACGTGGATCATGCAGGGAACGTGATGAGGAAGGTCGTGCCCTCCCCGGGTTTCGATTCAAGTTCAAGGGTGGCGCGGTGGTCGTCCAGGATGCCCTTGACGATGCTGAGGCCGAGGCCTGTGCCCTCCCCCACTTCTTTGGTGGTGAAGAAGGGATCGAAGATTTGGGCTTGGGTGTCCTCGTCCATGCCGACCCCGTTGTCCGCAATGGCCACTTGCACGCCGGCCGCCTCGCCTTTCATCACACGCCGCGTCCGAACAAGCACTGCGCGCTCGGCAAAGGGCTTGCCCGACATCACCGTCGCTTGCACGGCGTTGCTGATGAGGTTCATGAACACCTGGTTCAACTTGCCCGGTTGGCACATCACCACCGTGTCGTCCGGCGACAATTCCAACATCACCGACGCCTCCTCGCGGAACGACGACCGCAAGATGACAGAGGTCGATTCCAACAATTCATTGATGTTGGCCTTGCTGGCTTCGTCGCCGTCCATGCGGCTGAAAATGCGCAAACCCTTGACAATCGCCGTCGTGCGCTGGGCGCCGTCTTCAATGCCAGTCAACAGCTCCTCGATCTCCTTCATCGTGAAGCCCAAATCGAGGGCCACGATTTTCTCTTGCAACGCGGTGATGGCGCCCTGCAACTCGGGGTCGTCCGGCCCAAGAGCCAGGACCCGCTCCATGACTTCCGACACGTCCTCGAAGTCGCGCCTCAGACTTTGGGCACTGGACGACACGAAGTTGATCGGATTGTTCAGCTCGTGGGCGATGCCTGCCGTCAACTGACCGATGCTGGCGAGTTTCTCGTTTTGGACGAGCTGGTCTTGGGCCACCTTCAGTTCCTGAAGGGCCGCTTCCAAAGATTCATTCTGGGACTCCAACGCCTCCGTCCGCTCTTTCACCTTGGATTCCAGGACTTGATTCTGCTCCTGCACCATGCGTTCGTTGAGCTGGCTCACGCGCAACTGCTCTTCACGCGCCTTGGACGACTCCTTCTTGAGTTGGTTGATGCGGTCGGCCAAGGCAATCGACAACAACACGAGCTGGACGATGCTCCCTACAGGCATGGCAAACCGCGTCCACAACGTGTGGGGCAACACCCCAAATTCCTTCAAGGCGAAGACGGTTACCGACAACAAGAAGGCGGTGAAGGCGATCAGAAGGAAGGTGGCGGATTTTTGGCCTTGCTTTCGGGCCTCGAGCGACGCAGGAATGACGAGCACCGCCACCGACGCCACCGCATTGATCAACGAGAAACTGAGGTTGAGGAACCCCAGCAACAGCACCGCCAGCACGCCGCCGTACGCCACCACGAAGGCACGGAAAAGCTTGTGATAACGAGGGGCGTTTCGCTTCAAATGCAAAAACCGCTGCACAAATAAAATCGTGGTCACCCCTGAAAAGATGCCAATCAGGTGAACCAACCGCATCCCCAGCCACGTCGTGCTGTCCAACCCCAACAAAATGCCTTGGTACCCCTCAAGAAAGAGCTGCGAGAACGCCACCCCGATCAAGAACAGCGTGTACAGCAGGTAGCTTCTGTCCCGAACGGTGAAATAGAGGACGAGGTTGTACAACAACATGACCGCCATGATGCCTACGTAGAAGGCGTAGAACAAGTCACGGGCCAGGCTGAATGCCCGCAACTCGGAAGACGACGCCACGCGAACGGGCAGCAGCAACTGCTTGCCCGCCTGGACGCCCACATACATCTTGAGGTCGTCGCACGACTCGGACGGCAAGGGAAACTTGGGGTAGTTGCTTCCTTGAAGGACCCCCTCCGCGCGGCTCCATCGCCGGCCCGACCCGTGCGCCTCCATGCGATACAGCGCTTGGCCCTGGCACGAGGCAAACACCACCAAGGAGTCCACCATGGCCGAGGATACCTCCAACCATGCGCCCGGCATGTCCAAGTGTGTCAGATCCACCTCCACCCACGTCCACGCTGAGGGATTGCTCAAGGTCGGGACGTCTGCGTCCAACCTTCGCTTGGCACTGGCTTCAAGGGCTTCGAAGGTGGTGTTGGCCGAGGGCGACGCCAACTCAACCACATGCATGTGCCTGCCGAGGTAGTGGTCGCCTGCACCTGCCGATTGGGCCAAGCCCCCCTGCCACATCAAGAACCACAACGCCACACAGCACACCTTTTGCAGGATCCGATGGTGCCAGCGTGCCGCCATCAGAGCGTCAGGTTCAGCCGAATGTTGAGTTGACCCTTGGCGCCGTGCACATGGGTGGTAACTCCGGCAGGGCGGCGACGAATGGACGTCATGAGGTCAAGCACTTCTGGCGCGACATGCGTTTCGTAGTCCGGATGGACGTAGTGTTCCACGGTGGCCTTCAAGGTGTCCTTGGGATACACGAAGTACCCTTCGTCACCCAACTCGCTGCGCAAATTCCACCCGTGCTTTTCTCTCCAACGTCGCGTGACGGGGGAAGTCAAGGCCACGAGATGCTTGGCCTCGATCAGGGGCATCGCGGCCATCGCCACCTGGATGAGGAATTCAGACCCCATGCCCATGCCCGCCAATTCGATGGAATTCCACAGGGCGTTCATCTCGTACGCCCCTTCAGGAATGATGTGCTCAAGAAAATTGCCCACCTCCGGGTCCTTTTGGCCCACGGCTTGGTGCAAGGGAAAGTCATTTGCCACCAGACCCGGTTGCAGGCGGGCCCCAGCCAGCACGCGCTCGCCGTCGCCGCTCAAGACCGCGATGACGAACACATCGTCCCGACGGAACCAGTCCGTCCTGAACGACGACAAATTCTTGATGCCGTAGGCCTCCAGCACGCGCTTGTGGCCGTCCAGCAAACGCTTGCACAGCCCGGGGTCCTGGTTGGCCCGGGACACCATGACGATGGCCTCGTCAATGGCTTCCGCCTGCCTCAGGCGTTCAACCGACGGTTTGTTCAGAGAGCTGCTCATGCAAATCCATGGTGATGCGTGCGTCTGGGAGTGCTTCTCCCAACGCCAAACGACGGCATGCCTCTGCAGCATGGGCGCCTCCAGCACAGACGCCAGTGTACGTTTGGGGCCAGCTGACCAGCTCAGTCCCCACCTTGGGGAAGCTGAGTTGGCCGCGTTCCGACGCTTCGGCCACGTTGACAAACGCCTGCACGGCCTGGGGCGTCCAAGCCTTGGTTTGGGCGAAGGACCTCATGGTCGCTTCGTCGATTCGACCGTGCAAGAATCCATCCAATGTCCATTCAGGACGGTCGTAGCGCTCTATGTCCAGCATTCCCCGGTCGTTGGTGTCCATGACCACCGGGCACGCCTGGCGCTTGGCCTCCAAGCGAAGGGCCGCCTTCACACCGAGGGAGTCGCACGCGTCGACCACCACGTCGCAGCCAGACACGAAGACATCCACGTTCTCGGCGTGGACCCCATCTTCGAAGATTTCCAATTCGAGGAACGGGTCAAACTCGGCGATGGCCCTGGCGGTGACCACCCACTTGGGCAGCTCCAGCTCGTGCACGGCACAGCGAATGCGGTTCATGTTGGAGAGCTCGATCACGTCAAAATCAGCCAGCTTCAGGGCACCGCATCCACGTTCCATGGCCAGGGCAATCGCCGTGGTCGACCCCACACTCAACCCCACAATGCCCACCGTTTTGGTGCGCAAGGCGGCGGTCTCTTCCCGGGTGATCTTTTCTCGGTTCCGGTTGGTGCGCACTTCCACGAAGGCGTCCTCAGGAAGCAAACGCACCAAGCGACCGCTCCAAGGGTAGTGTACCCACACCCCAAATGTGTCCCAATCCTGGTCGCGCATCAAGGTGCCGAGCGTGGAGGCCAACACCGAGGGGTCGTTCTTGGCTGGAGGATGATGGCACACGGCCCACTCGGCAACCTGCGCATCCAAGGTGTCGTATTCCTCCACGATGCGCCCCGACACGCGCAAGGTTTCGAGCCGAATCAGGTCCGACTCCTCGGCAAGGTTCAAAATTTCAGGCTTCCAAAGGTGGGTGTTTGGCATACTGCAAAATCCCCCGCAACCTGAGGCGCAGGGCGGGCAAGGCGCAGAGTTGTCAACACGGGTTCGAGGACGGTTCGTCCCCTCAGGTCACTTGCCGTAGTACACCTTGAGATGGCCTTTGGCCAGGGCATTGGCCCAATTTCGCAGCCCCACCATGGCGGACTCCGTTTCTGCGCTGACGGTCTCCTTGCGCATCCGCAACACAAGCCAACCGTACAGCCCCACCACCATTTGCTCCACGGGGTGGGCTTCTTTGTCCGCGCGCTTGGCCAAATCCTTCAACAGCGGTTCTGCCGCTTCGAAGGCTTGCTTGTAGTCGGCGTCCGCCATCACGCCAAGCAAGAGCTCATGCAAGTGAGCCAACTCCATCATGGTCTCTTGAACCTCGGACGCGTGGCCTGTTTCTGTGGCCCCTGCGGCCCGAAGCGCCTTGGCGACATTCAAGATCCAATCGATCTCGGCTTGAGGGTCCGTGCCTTCCGCCAAGGCGTGTTGCTCCGCCCACGATTCGAGGACTGCGGGCTGGAATTGGGAGGCCCGCACGAGGTCCTCCATTTGCCAGCAGTAGAGCACGTGGTCGACGATGTGCTCCTGTTTTTTGCGTGCGGCGACGGTCATTGGTCGCTGTTGATGCGCTCCAACACGTCTGCCGTGATGTCCCAAGGCTCGCTGCCATACAGCACGCCTTCGCCGCTCAGGCCCCAGTTCAGGATGAAGTCGATGCCCTCTTGCTTTGCATGCGCTTCCAGGTTCCGGCGCAACGCCTCGGCTAAGATGGACTTCATGTTCTGCTCGGCCACAAACACGTCTTGCTCGGCCGCCAGCTGCAGGGCCCGGAGCTCTTCTTCAATTTCCATGATGCGACGCTGGGCAATCTCCAATTCGTCTTGGGTCGCCGCTTCGGTGTTGGCGTAGGCCAGCAACTCTTGGGCTTCCTCCTGAAGTGGGGCCGCGTCTTCTTGCAACCGCACCTCGCGCGTTTCCATCTGCATTTGCAAATTGGCTTGCAGCGTTTGGACGAACTCCATGCCTGCCTGCAGGGAATCCCCGTGCACAAAGGCGACCACCGGGCCACCCGCAGCGTGCGCCTTGTCGGCGACGGAGGGGGACTTCATGGTCTGGGCGGTCAACACTGCGAGCCATACGCCGAGCACGGCCACCACGGGCCAAAACACCTTGGACGGGACTGAATTCATGGGGTCAGGGATTGATGGTATTGGGTGCGCATGTCCACAAAACGGAGCAGCACGTCCTCCGCCATGGCGCCCGCCAGGGACTCGACCTCCGCCAGGGTGTGGTCGGATTCCGGAAATTTGAACGCCTGCTCAAACCGGTCCACCACAAACTGCAGCCGGTATTGGCCGTTGTAGCTGTGCACTGTGACGCGCATGATGGGGTGGGGAATGTGAGAGACCTCGCGCACGCCGCGAAGATAGCAGGCGCACCTGCCGCCGTTGCCCCCAGTTTTTGAACATTTGCACCGCTTGAACGTCTTTCATTCACGATGCTGCACCTACTCCCTCCCCACTTCCCCCTCCGCGCGTTGACGTGGGGACTGCTCTTGTCGTTGGCCATGCCTGTTGGATGGGCTCAAAAACCCGGCGAAGGACGCCCCAAACCCAAGATCGCGGCCGTGTCAGGCACCGTGTTGGACGCCAGCTCTGGCAAGGCGCTTCCGTTTGCTTCGGTCGTGGTGACCAGCGCGCGGGACAGCGCCATCCTCGGGGGCGTCTTGAGCCAGGAAGACGGCACGTTCAGCCTCGAAGACATTGAAGTCGGGCGCTTGTGGCTTGAAATCCGATTTCCCGGTTACGTCTCCCAGCGCATCGGGCCGCAGATGTGCTCGCCACGCAACCCCGAATCGTTGCGGTGGAAGGTGGGTGACATCTCGATGGAGCCGGACATCACGGCCTTGGAAGAAGCAGTGGTCGTGGAACAAGCCTCTGTCATGGAAATGCGGGTCGACCGCCGGGTCTTCCACGTGGGCAACGACCTGACCAACCGGGGCGGCAACACCACCGAACTGTTGGAAAACATCCCCTCGGTCAACGTCGACATCGATGGCAACATCACCCTTCGTGGATCTGCCGGGGTGCAAATCCTCATCGACGGCCGCCCCTCAGGGCTGGCAGGCGGGGCCAGGGAAGCATTCCTGGAATCTTTGCCGGCGAGCGCCGTCGACCGCGTGGAGCTCATCACCAACCCCTCCGCGCGCTTTGACCCCGACGGCACGGCCGGCATCCTCAACATCGTCTTGAAAAAGAACAAGCTGGAAGGGGTCAGCGGTCAGCTTCAAGCCACCTACGGCACCGGGGACAACCACGACGTGAACGCCAGCCTGAACTACCGCACCACCCCGTGGTCCCTGAGCTCCAACTTCGGTTGGAACGACAGACAGTCCTTCATGGCCGGCGAGACCGACCGCACCCAATACTGGTCGGCAGACTCCACGTCGAACTCCTTCGTGTCTCGACCCGGGGACAGCCACCGCGGCAGCCTGTCCGGCTCCCTGAAAGCCGAATACCGCGGAGAGCAAGGTTGGACCTGGTTCGCTGGCGTCAACGCCAACGAAGGTGTGCGCGACGGATGGGACTCTACGGCGACTGCTGAATCCTGGATCGGCGGCGCCCTGAACGGGCTGTCGACGGACGCCCTGCGGGTGGAAGAAAGCACCAACGACTCCAAGGGCGGAGACGTGTTTTTTGGATTTGAGAAACGCCTTGGCGAACGCGACCACAAGTGGACGGCCGACGTCCGGCGGTCCCGCAACACACGCCTGAGCCACGCGGATTTCCTGGACTTCAGCTTGGTTCCGGGCGCCACGGTCGGCGAGGTGTCGACATTCAACGGACAAGACAACCAAAACACGCGTTGGATCGCCCAGACCGACTTCGAGCGCCCTTGGGGCGAAGATGGCAAGTTGGAGGCCGGTTGGAAATCCACTTGGAACGAGGACGTCTCCGACTTCGACTACACCGAGGCCGACAGCAACGTCCTGACCGACGGCATCTTCCTGCCTTACGGGTTGGACACCGTGGACTATGCCTTTCTTTACGACGAGCAGGTGCACGCGGCGTACGTGACAGCAGGCCAAACTTTTGGCATCGTCGGCACCCAACTCGGTCTGCGCGCGGAACAAGCCTTCACGGAAGCCCGCCTTGACGGCGGCGGGAGCCAAGGCCGCGAGCCTTTCACCAACGACTACTTCAGCCTCTACCCGTCCGCCAACGTCTTTGTGGAAACCGACGGGGAAAACACCTTCAGCCTGAGCTACAGCCGTCGGGTCAACCGCCCACGTGGCCGCCAATTGAATCCCTACTTGGACATGTCCGACCCACGGAACTTCAGGTCGGGCAACCCTTTCTTGTTGCCGGAATACACCAACAGCTACGAATTGGCCCACCAGTGGCAGCGACTACGCACGAGCGTCACCACAGCCCTGTTCTACAAGGACACGCGCGATGTCATCCGGCGCTTCACAGAAGCCGACACCTCAGGGGTGCTGCTCTCGACCTTCCAAAATTTGGGGCGCCAACACAACGAAGGGCTCGAGCTGTCAGTCATGGTGCCGTTGGGACGGACGGGGCGCCTCAACTGGACGTCAAGCGCCTACCGAGTGGTCAACGACGGATCGGGGTTGGACTCCCCGTTCAGCAGCGCGGGATTCAGCTGGTCCAGCCGATTCTTCGCTTCTTGGACGGTGGGCGAGGCGTGGAAGTGCCAGGCCAACAGCTTTGTGCGTGGCGCGGCGGTCACGCCCCAAGGGCGCTTCAACGGCTTCGCCACCTTGAATTTGGCAGTGAGCCGGGACCTGCCGGGCGACAAGTGGCAAGTCACCCTGCAAGCCAAGGACGTGTTCAACACCCGTCGGTGGTCGTACTCCACGGAAACCGACTTCTTTGTGCAGGATGTGTGGAGGCAGCGTGAATCGCGGAACCTCTACCTGACCCTTCAATACAAGTTTGGGAAACTGGAAGAACGTGGTCGCCGGGGCTCAGGAAACCGCGGCGGGGGCGGGGACGACGACTTCATGATGGACTGATTCCTGCTTCCAGGCGCGCTTCAGGGCAGGCTGCTTCGGGGCACTTGCCCCTGCCGCCCATCGAGACAGGGCGTGCATGATGGGGTTGGCCATGCGTTCATGCAGGACCAAGCGTTTGGGCTCGGCGCCCAATGAGGCCTTGATGTCCAAGGCCGTGCGGCCCAAGTTCACCGACGTGCACCCCAGTGTCAAACCCCACTGGATGAACTCAACCAGCATGCGCTGGTACAAGGCGTGAGATTTGTTGTGGCTGCCCTCGAACCCCACAAAAAACGCCTCCACCTCAACTCCATCGGTCATGCCGCAGTGGAAGCCGATGATGTGGCCGTCCAACTTGGCGATCCACACTTGAAAGCGCTCGCCCATTTCCCGTTTCAAGCACGCCATGTCTTCAGGTTGCAAGCTCCCCAAACGGAACGCAGCACGTCCATAGACGTTCTTGTACAGCTCGTGCAACCGATCTTGGTGCGACTCGATGCCTTTCAAGTCGAGCGCCTCAAACGACAATGGCTCCGAGAGCTTCAAGATTCGCTTCACCTTGGTCCGCGCTTTGGTCCGCATGCCCGCGGTGTACCCTTCCCATGAGCTGTACTGACTCAAATCCACGCACATCACCGGATCAAATTCCAAATCCACCCAACCAGGACGCCAACTTGACTGGCCTGCGAGCTGGGTGCCGTCGGCCCATGCATGAGAGACAGGTTGGTCCTTCACAATCCAGGTTCTTGGGGCCTTGGCACCATTCACACCCGGCAAGGCCATCAATTCATCCAAACACGCCAAGCCGTCCACCCCTTCCGCGAAGCGGCATGCATGGGCCCCACTCGCCAACGGTGTGCCGATCACCCGCACGGAGAACGTCAACCCGCCTTTGCGATGAAGCCACGCCTTCGCACGGCGAAACAAGGCATTGCCCTCCAAGAAATCGTCAATGCCTTGGCTGATGGCTTCGCTGTCTTCGGACATCGCGAGGCCTTGAACCTCACCCTCAGCATCCTTCCACATCGCAGCGCGCACCAGCCGCAGGGGGCTCTCCAACGCCGCACGCACGGCAGGCGGAGACAAGTGGACGCTGGGCTCGCTGGCCAACAATTGGTCCCAAGCATGCCACTCCGCCCCATCAAAATCGGCCGCACGCTCCGCGTGGTGCATCGTCAATCCCGCCATCCTGCCTTCGTAAACTCCTTTGACTCCTGGATGTTCAACCTTGCGACTCTCTGCTGCCAAAGCGGATCGACAGACCCAAAAGGGCGGCAAGCAGCAGGCTACCTGCACGGCTCAGCTTTTTGGCTGTGCCCCAACCTTCCGGCTCAAACGTCAACTGCACCTTGTGCTCTCCGGCCGGGACTTCCAACCCAGACAAGATGTAATTGACCCGAACCAACGGGACGTCCTCGCCATCCACCGTGGCCGTCCAACCAACGGGGTAATGAACCTCACTCAGCACCAACAAGCCTCCGTGCTCAGAATTCACCCTGTAGCTGGACCCTTCGGGGTGGTACGCCTCCAAGATCACGTCGTTGGAGCCAGGTGCATTTACCCGGCCGAGGGTCTCTTCAAATTCGGTGTGCACCAAAGCTTGTGCGGATGGATTCAGACCCGCGATCCCAGAAATTTCTTCCTCCGGGCTGCCGACCCATGTCACGTTGTCCACGAACCACGCTGGCCCCAAGCCCCCGGCAAAAGGAAGGGGTTGCTCTGCCCCGGGCACGAGCATGTACTTCGTATTGAGCATGGCCAACCCTGGGGCCACGTCCACCCCGACCTGAAACTGGCCCGCTTGGATTTGGGCAATGATGGCTGCCCGCTCGGGGGTCAACACGCGCTCGATGAAATCCTGGTACCGGCGCAACTTGGCCCCATGGTAACCCCCGACCGATTTGTGGAAGTACGACGTCCGGGCGTCGTTGAACGGGTTGGCCAAATCAAACACCCGATGGTGCGTGTTGGCGTTCAACACTTCAAATGCCGCCGCGTCCTGCGCACGGGCGTAGCGGCGGGTCAATTTGGCGTCGAGCTTGTCTTCCCAGCGGGCTTGGGCGGCCCTGTATTTCCTCTCAAAGTCTGACACACCACCTTGCTCAGCCGCCAGGATTGCACGGTCCGCAGGCGTCGCCTCAAAGGGGAAGCGCTTGTCCATCACGGTCTCGTAATTGTTGGGACCGAGGTAACGGTTGTTCACCGACCCCATGTCCAGGGCGACCACCAACACGGTTCCAATCACCACCCAACGGGCATCCACCCAGCGCTTCACCAAGGTCACAATAACCCCAAGGCCGAGAAGGGACAACCCCAACGCCCGGAGCACATCCGCCCGGAATACGTCCACGCGCATTCCCTTGACGCGGTTGCCGAGCTGTTCCATCGCCATGTCCGGCCGCAAGCTGCTCTTGAAATCAAAAAAGGTGTCGGGCAGCGCGTAGAACAACGTCATGAGCACCGCCGACGCAGCGCCGGCGCTGGCCCAACGCCTCCATTGCTTGGCCGCCCGGTCGGATTTCACCTCGTGCAAAGCCATGGCTGCACCCACAGGGACAATCATTTGGAGGAGCACCAGCATCATCTTGGTGTCGCGGAATTTGTTGAAGAGCGGCACGCGCTCTAAGAACATGTCTGTCAACCAAGTGGCATCTCGCCAAGACAGGACGATCGCCAGCATCGACACCGCCAGAAGGGGCCAACGAAGCCAGTGACTCCCTGCGATGAGCCAAGCCAAGCACAAGGCGAACGCCAAGGCCCCGAAGTAAAAGGCGCCTCCACTGAAGCGTTGTTCTCCCCAATAGAGCTGGTTGTTGCCGCCTTTCACATCCGGAACCACCATGCTCCAAAACTCACCCCGGGACATGCTGTATTCCAGGATGTATTCTCGATCGAGGCCCCTCCCTTCTTGCCCGCCCCCTTCCTCACTGGGCACGGCCAACACGGCCTCGCCGCGGGTGGTGTATTGCGCGTATTGCTCTGTCAGCGCGAGTTGGCTGGTTTGAGGCAACGCCGCCACGAGACCCGCCACCACCAAGAGACCCACAGCCTTTATGGTTTGTGGCAACTTGGACTGCACAGCCCCCACCACAATCGCTCCCACTGCAATGGCCACCAAAAGGAAGAGCAGGTAGTAGGTCATTTGGACGTGGTTGGCGTCCAAATGCAAGGCCGCAAACAAGGCCGCCACTCCGGCACCGCGCCATGGCTTGCCCCTGAAGGCCAACACGGTGCCTGCCACCACGCCAGGCATGGTGGCGATGGCGCGCACTTTCGTGGCGTGGCCCGCCGCCAAATACAAAATGTTCACAGAGGACAATCCGAACCCGATGCCCAACGTCAGCGAGATCCAAGGGGACAAGCCCAAACACAACCCCAATACGTAGGCCGAGATCATGGCCACAAACAAGGTCGCGACCTCCATCGGCATCAGCGCCCGGAAGGTCTGCCACACCGACTTCGGGGCGGTGTCCACACCTGGGCCCGTGATTTGAATGGTGGGCATGCCTCCAAACATGGCGTCTGTCCACTGAGGCACGTCCCCTTCTACACGCTCAAAGTCGCGGGCTTCCTTGGACATGCCGATGTTGTTTTGGATGTCGCCTTGGCGCAACCTTTTTCCATCAAACATCGCCGGCGAAAGGGTCCATCCAGCGGCGAAAAACATGACCAACACCGCAATGAGGTGAGGCACGAGTTTGGGAAGGGAATCACGGAAATCGTCCGTGGTCCACAAATTGGACGTTGTCATGACCGCAAGGTAGGGTCGGAAGGGTCGGCGGACTCAGTCCTTCACCTCCTCAAAGTCGACGTATTCGCCTTCTTTTGAATCGTCTGGCCGAACCTCCCGCGAAGATGGGTTGGACCTGCGTGTGTCGCTCGAAGGACGCTGTGTTCGCCTCCCCCCTCCGACCAACCTGTCCAGCCAGCGCCACACAAACCACACCATGACGATGTAGAACAGGGTGCGAAGCAAGCCGGCAAACATGAATGAATCGGATTACTTGCTCAGGTACAGGTTGCGCTCGCTGTAGACCTTGCGGAAGAAAGGGTCGCGCAAATCGGGAATGAAGCGGATGGCCTCTCCCGTGGATTTCATCTCTGGGCCAAGCTCCTTGTTCACGTTCGGAAACTTCTCGTAGCTGAACACAGGAATCTTCACCGCGTACCCATCCATGTGGGGATTGTGGGGCAGCTCCTTCAGTTTCGCTGCCCCCAACATCACCTTGGCTGCGTGGTTCACGTAAGGCTCGCCGAAGCTCTTGGCGATGAACGGCACGGTCCGGGAGGCACGTGGATTGGCTTCGATGATAAACACCGCGTCATCCTTCACGGCAAACTGGATGTTGATCAACCCCACGGTCTTCAAGGCCAACGCGATGCGCTTGGTGTATTCTTCGATCTTATGGATGACCAAATCGCCGAGGTTGTAAGGAGGCAACACCGCGTAGCTGTCGCCCGAGTGGATGCCCGCTGGTTCAATGTGCTGCATGATGCCCACAATCCGAACCTCGTCGCCGTCGCAGATGGCGTCGGCTTCGCATTCCATGGCGCCGTCCAAGAAGTGATCCAACAAGATTTTGTTGTCCGGCATGTCGCGCAGGATGTCGACCACGTGGTGTTCCAAATCTTCCTCGCTGATCACAATCTTCATGCGCTGGCCGCCCAGTACGTAAGAGGGGCGCACCAACAGCGGGAATCCGAGTTCCCGGCTCAACTCTACGGCCTGGTCGGCGCTTTCCACCACCCCGAACTTGGGGTAAGGGATGCCTTCCTCCTTGAGCAAGGTGCTGAAGCTTCCGCGGTCCTCGGCCAAATCCAAGGCTTCGTAGGAGGTGCCCATGATCTTGATGCCGTGACGCTCGAGCTTTTCGGCAAGTTTCAACGCAGTCTGGCCTCCAAGTTGCACAATGACCCCCTCGGGCTTCTCGTGCAAAATGATGTCGTAGATGTGCTCCCAGAACACGGGCTCGAAGTAGAGCTTGTCCGCCGTGTCGAAATCGGTCGACACCGTCTCCGGGTTGCAGTTGATCATGATGGTCTCGTAGCCGCACTCCTTCGCCGCCAGCACCCCGTGAACGCAGCAGTAGTCGAATTCGATGCCTTGGCCGATGCGGTTGGGGCCGCTGCCCAACACCACAATCTTCTTCTTTTCAGACACCACACTTTCGTTGGCTTCCTCCTCGAAGGTGCTGTAGTAGTAGGGCGTCAAAGCCGGGAATTCGGCGGCGCAGGTGTCCACAAGCTTGTAGACGCGCTTGATGCCTTCCGCGTGGCGGCGGGTGTGCACCATGGACTCCAAACAATTCAGGATGTGCGCGATCTGCCGGTCGGCGTAGCCTTTTCGTTTGGCCTCGCGAAGCGTCTCGGTTGGCACGTCGTCGATGGTGTGTTTTGAAAGGTCCTTTTCGAAGTGGACCAACTCCTCGATTTGGCGCAAGAACCAAGGGTCAATCTTGGTGGCTTCGAAGATGCTCCGGAATGGAATGCCCAACTTGAAGGCGTCGTACACGTGGAACAACCGGTTCCAGCTCGCGTTGCGCAAGCTGTGCATGATGGCGTCCTGATCCCGCAACTCGCGGCCGTCTGCCCCGAGCCCGTTGCGCTTGAGCTCCAGCGATTGACACGCCTTCTGCAAAGCCTCCTGGAACGAGCGACCAATGGCCATCACCTCGCCCACAGCCTTCATCTGCAAGCCCAAAACGTCATCGCATCCTGGGAACTTGTCGAAGTTCCAACGGGGGATCTTCACCACCACATAGTCGAGCGTAGGCTCGAACATTGCGGAGGTGTTGCCCGTGATTTGGTTTTTCAACTCGTCCAAGTGGTACCCAATGGCCAGCTTGGCCGCGATTTTCGCAATGGGGTAACCCGTCGCCTTGGACGCCAGCGCCGAGGAACGGCTCACGCGGGGGTTGATCTCGATGGCGATGATCTCCTCCTTCTCGTCGGGAGACACGGCAAATTGCACGTTGCATCCACCCGCAAAGTCTCCAATGCTGCGCATCATCTTGATGGCCATGTCTCGCATGCGCTGGAACGTGGAATCGCTCAAGGTCATGGCCGGAGCCACGGTGATGCTGTCCCCGGTGTGGATGCCCATCGGATCAAAATTCTCGATGGAACACACGATGGTCACGTTGCCGTTGCTGTCGCGGAGCAACTCGAGCTCGAATTCCTTCCACCCCAGCAGGGCCTTGTCGATCATGACTTCATGGATGGGGCTCAAGTGCAAGCCGCGGGTCAGCTTCTCTTCGAACGCCTCCTTGTCGTACACCACGGCCGCGCCAGCTCCACCAAGGGTGTATGACGCACGGATGCAGAGCGGATAGCCAAACTCCTGAGCCACCTCCTTCCCTTCCAGGAAGCTCTTGGCGGTGGTTTGCGGGGCCATCGGCACGTCGATCTCCTCCATGAGGTTGCGGAAGGCTTCGCGGTTTTCCGTGATCTCAATCGCGTCGGTGTTCACCCCAATCATCCGGACGCTGTGGTCTTCCCAAATGCCCATCTCCTCGCACTTGATGGCAAGGTTGAGGGCCGTTTGGCCTCCCATGGTGGGCAGCACAGCGTCGATGTCGTGTTTCTCCAAAATCTTGTCGATCGACTCCGGCTCGAGGGGCTCAAGGTAAATGTGATCCGCCACGACCGGATCGGTCATGATGGTGGCGGGGTTGGAATTGATCAGGGTGACTTCGATGCCTTCTTCCCGCATGCTGCGCGATGCCTGGCTTCCGGAGTAGTCGAACTCGCAGGCTTGTCCAATGACAATGGGTCCACTTCCAATGATGAGGACCGACTTGATGCTGTTGTCTTTGGGCATTTTTTTTTTATCCGAGCGGCTCTATTCTTTGACATAGAACCATTCGGGCAGAGAAAAGAAGACCAAACGTTGTGGACCGGGGGCAAAATTAGAGCAAGGCTTGCCGTTCATGGCATGCCTCGTGCCCCGTCGTTTTCCACAAAAAACCCACCGCCCGACCTTTGTGCCATGGAGACCTCCTGGACAGACCAAGGCTGGCATTGGAACGCGGTGTGGCATGCGCCCCAAAACCCGCCCACCCGGGTGGTCGTCGCCTTCCATGGATTCGGTCGTCCTAGCGACGAAATGCTGACGTACTTGCCTCTGTACGAGGAAGGCACTGCCATGCTCTCGGTGGGTGTCGCCCATCAAAACGGCAGCCGCCCTCCACTGGACGGGCCCGTCCAA
>MDTB01134596.1_pt1 | contig 17528 bp, 18 predicted proteins | sample 811161 | NCBI WGS metagenome assembly MDTB01 (sample SAMN05326650, study PRJNA326480) | marine metagenome | isolation source: seawater | place: Mediterranean Sea | collected 2009
AATAATAAAATGTTGATTTTGAATTAACTTGGATGAAATATAATCATACAAAATTTTGTTGTCATCAAACATTAATGATTGAAAATGATTCGACCATATGGCAAATTTGTTTAAATCAATTCCTAATTGTGTTTTCATTTCAGAATGTTGAAAAGATGCTGGAATAATGACACCAACAGGTAAATGTATAGCATCATATCTACTATAAGGACGTTTTTTTGAAGAATGTACATGCATTATTTGTAAATTTTGAGGATCGTTTATTATATTATAACCAAGAACACTCATCAAATAAATCATTTTGTTATCACAACCAGGTTTTCCAAATTCAAATGAAAATATTTTTTCAGCATGTTGAGGAATTGTAAAATTGGAATGAAAAATCCAAGCATCTTGACTATCGGCTCTTGGACCAAATATGTGGGATTTAGTCATATTTTGATAATTACATTCATAACGTAATAACGCACACATTTGTTTTGATAAATGAAAATCAGACTGCTTTAATCGTGTTAATGAATGCTTTAATACACATATATCAGAATTTAACATTATGAAATATCCCTGAAGTTTGTTTTCACGAATATAAGAAAATACGTTTTCAAATGTCAATCTTTTTTGAATATTAGTTTGAATTATTTTATTCGATTGAATCCCCAGTTCATTGGAAGAATATATTTTTTCATTTAAAAGGTGAATTTGATCAATATATGTATTTTTTTCATTTTCTTGTAGACAATATTTTATTTCATTGTAACGATGATTATTGGAAGGTATAAAAAACTGAGTAAAAACATGTACTTTATCATAGTTTATTTCATGACAATAATCTAATTCTTTCGATTTAATAATGAGTTTCATTGAAATAATAATAATGATCGTTTTTATTATTATTATAAAATATATTTTATTTATAATGTCAAATTTTCAAAATTATGAAATAATAGAAAAAGATAACCCACGATTAAAAAATTTTCTTTGGCAAGATTATTTAATTGCCAATTTAGATTTGATAGATGCGGGCATTAATAATGAAATATCTGCAAAAAAACATTATTTAGATGTTGGATATAAAGAAAAACGAAAATTAAAATCAAATGTTTTCGAATGGTCACAATATATTGCTATCAACTCTGATTTAATTGACAGTGGAATTATTACTAAGGAAAAGGCATGCAATCATTTTATTAAAAATGGTTATAAAGAGGGAAGACGCATTTTTATACCTGATTTTGATTGGGAATTTTATATTATGTTCAACAATCATCTCATGCATACAGGTATTAATACACAATCAAAGGCCATAAAACATTGGACCGAATATGGTAAAAACGAAGGATTGATTACATCCATAAAACCATTAGAACAAAAATATGAAAAAGTAATACAATTTGCGTATAACAACATATTTGATTTATATCGAAATGTATATAATGTCACCTTATATAAAGGATCAACAAATGAAGATAGTATATTAGATGAAAATAAATTACATTTTATTGATAAACGCAATGATCCTTATTTTCGAAGTTTGAAAAAAGAAACCAATATACATGAAAAATTAAATGATTACGATAAATTATTATTAATAATTGATTTTCCTTGCTTCGGTGGAGGATGTTCCTTCTTTTTAAACACAATAGTAAGTCATTATAAAAAAGAAACCACTTTTTTACTTATACGAAATTTCAGAGGTAAAATGTATTTTTATATAAATGATGAGATTATATTTGAACCATATATGGATGAACAAAGTGCCATTCAATTGTTACAACGTATAAAGAAAAAAATTACCAAAGTTTTTTTTAATTCCATCGTAGAACATTCCATATATTTTATTAATGAAGTATTAAATTTAAACTTGGATAATACTATTTTAACTCACGATTATAGTTTGTTTTTCAAAAAACCTCAAATGTATTATTTTGAAATTACAGATGATGCTGTTGATTATAAATTAAATATCCATCGATTTAACAGAGTTGTGTCGCAACACATTGGCAATTTACACACATTTGGTAAATATATGAATGATTATAATAATATTAATATTTCTGCATTACCTGATTATAGAAATCACGATAAAAAAATTATTAATAATAATAGTCATAAATTTGTAATTGGTATTATTGGTGATATTTCAGTTGAAAAAGGGTATTATTTGTTACACGAACTACAAAAAAAAATTCAAAATAAAAAAAATGTCGAAATCGTGGTGTTTGGCAAAGTTCATATAAAAGAAATTGCGAAACAATATAGTTATCACACAATAGGTGACTTAAATAAGTTATTGGAAGCACATAAACCAAATATTTTGTTAGAATTGTCATTGTGGCCTGAATCATTTTCTTTTACACTTACATTAGCAATGATTACGAGATTACCTATTTTTTATCAAAATAAATTTTACCCATGTACAGTACAACGCCGTTTATCTTTGTATCAAAATGCATATTGTTTTGATAACATTAAAGATGTAACGTTGAAATGGTTGTTTTCAAAAAGTCAAGATTATTTTTACACAATTAAACCTGCTATTTATTACCCACCTTTTTGGGAACATTATTTTACAGATAAACATGTTTCACCCATAACACGTATCTTAAATCAAAATTATAATGTTGTCATTGTTACTTCCAAAATATATACGTCTTCAAAACCTTTTAGTTATGCACCAAAACGTTCTATGTATTCAAAAGATGAGAGATATAACCAAGTAATTGTTACAATAGAGACTATACGAAAATATATACCAGATAGTTTTATTCTTTTATATGATAACTCTATTTTTACTGATAACGAATTTCAATCATTAAATAATGTTGTGGATTGTTTTATTAATCATCATAACGATGAAATTGTGAATGAATTAACAAATAACTGTATTCACAAATTATATGGAGAAATATCACAAACTTACAAAATGTTGGAATATTTAAGAAAACATTATCAAAATATGAATATTAAGAATTTGTTTAAAATTACAGGTCGATATAAAATAAACGACACATTTAATTATGCACAATATGAAAATTCAGATGAAATGATCTTTAAACGAAACAAAGATGTTGCTGATCGAGCATATTATTTTACTTGTTTTTATAAAATTGGAGGGAAAAGAATCGATTATTTCTATGAAGTTATGGAGGAATTGTTTGAAGATATACAAAATGAAGCTTACGATTATGAAGATTATGAAGTGGTTTTACCAATGTTATTATATAATAAATTTAAATGTGTAGAACACCTTGGAGTTACTCAGGATATAGCAGTTTGGAAAGATCAAAGTAAAATTTAGAATATTAAAATATTTTCCTACATTAGATGATTTTAATATTTGACACATACGGTGGATTGTGTAATCAAATGTATGATATACAATCTGCTATTAATTATTGTGTAATTTATAACATTCAATTTTCATTTCGAAATGCATCATTACGAGAAAAACACGATTTAACAAAATGGTATAATATTCCCTTCAACCAATTGTTTCATGATTCTTTTATTGAAACCAAATTGTATGTACCTTTTGAAAATATTGAATTAAATATGAACAATACGCATATGTATAATAGTGAATTGCGATGTATTGAATGGATCGATAAAGAACGAGCATTATTACCACAATTATATCGAATTAACAAAGAATACATTATATTAAAACAATTTTGGGCAATATGCCCGCCTTTAAATGAAATAATTAATTGTTACGAAACTGTAAAACCATGTAAAAAAATTCGCCAAATTTTTAAAGAAATAAAGCAAACGCTACCTGATCAATATAACTATATACATTATCGATATGAAGATGACTTTATAGTTCATTTTCAAATAACAAACCATCCGAAATTATGCGACTTGATTCAAACAATCGAATTCATTAATAATGATTTAAAGATTTATGTGGCTGCATATAATATTACCAATATAAAGAGAGAATATTTATCAAGACCAATAACAAGTTTTGATAATGTAATTTATAAAAAAACAGAACTAGGTCATTTGAATTTTGAAGAATTGGCATTTATTGATTTCATGATCGGGAAAAATGCGATGCAAGTATATGGACATAAAAACTCTTCATTTTCGGTTTTATTAAATGCTACACATAATTCAAATAATTATTATTGATTATAATATATTAATATATTATAAGACTATGCATATTTTACTAACAGGTGGTCTTGGTTTTATTGGTTCTCATGTAGCAGTTTTATTAGGCAACACTGATCATAAAATTACTATATTAGACAATTTATCTAACTCTTCTTCAGATATTTATGACAAAATATTATCATTAGTAAATAAACAAGCAAACTTTAATTTTAAAAAAGGAAATGTATTAGATAATTCAATTTTAGAAGAAATTTTCCAAGAAAATACAATTGATATTGTGATTCATTTTGCTTCATTGAAAGCTGTAGGAGAATCTATAGAACAACCATTATTATACTATCATGAAAATTTAAATGGTTTGTTATTGCTATTAAAAGTAATGGAGAAATATAATTGTAATAAATTTATTTATTCATCATCGGCAACAGTTTATGGAAATCAACAACCCCCTTTAACCGAAAATCACAATATTGGTTCAAATATAACGAATCCCTATGGTCAAACAAAATATTTCCAAGAAATCATTTTAAAAGATTATCAAAATGTTCATCCTCATATGGAAATAACAATTTTAAGATACTTTAATCCAGTAGGTGCTCATCCATCAGGTTTAATAGGAGAAAATCCGTCTGGCATTCCAAATAATTTATTTCCTTATATACTTAGAGTTGCACATGGAAAATATAAAGAATTATCTATTTATGGTAATGATTATAATACGCCTGATGGTACATGCATTCGAGATTTCATTCATGTTATGGATCTAGCAGATGGACATATTGCAGCAATGAACTATAGTAAAAAAGGATTAAATATATACAATTTGGGAACGGGAATAGGGGTAAGTGTAATGGAATTAGTAAATACATTTAAAAAAATAAACAATGTAGATGTTCCATTTAAAATAGTAGAAAGAAGACCTGGTGATATTGAATGTGTCTATTCAGATGCAAGTAAAGCAAAACAATACTTAAAATGGGAAACAAAACGTACTATTGAAGACATTTGTAAAGATGGTTATAATTTTATTTTATGTAATGAAAAGGAAGAATAATTCAATGGTATTTACACATTAATATAGATAACACAAAACTGTCTAATTTATCCATAAGAACAAAGTGTTTTCTATTTTGTATATAATGATAATCGTAATTTCTGTTAAAATCATTATCATATTTTCGTAAATATTCAATACATAGTTCATATTTTAGTAAAGATTCCACTTTTTTCACAATTTCTTTATTTAAAGATAAACGTTGAGCTTCTTCTGATTTTTGAAACCATTCTAAAACCATATTACATTCAGGTTTCTTTTCTACATCAAACCATAAATGTTGTTGATAAATATGTGTTTTTAAATCTTGTGGTAATTGATGAATATGACTATTTACATTTTCTTCAGCATTTGGAGGAGGAGGGGGTAACAACGTTTTTTTCATATTATGTTGATGTTATTTATATTATATATGTAACAATCAATTTTGTTATGAAATTATATCCTTTATTAGTATATGAGTTCGAATCACTACGAATGTTGCGTTTATAATAAACATACAGATACATCTTGTCAATATTATTATTGTCAGTTTTATAATTGTAATCGATGTTCAAGTTGTCATTGCCCATCAAATAATCAACCGTGTAAAAAGAAAAATAGAACAGAATTAATTTGGTATAAACATCCCTATAAACTACATGATATTGATTTTGATTATACCAATTTATATTTTAAACATCTATGTTTATCGGATATAGTTAACATGACATTAACAAAAAATGTCATGAAAAATGTTGTACATATAAAACAATGTGACTTTGTAACAGGTCCTTATATTATAAAAAAACCAGGTTATTATCGCGTGTGTGAAAATATTGTTTTTTCGCCTAACAAATATGGAGATGGAAAACCGACAACAGAATGGTTACATAATTTAGATGAAAAATATAGACAAGCTTATGTTCTTGGATTTTTTGCTATGATTGTGATTCAATGTGATAATGTGATCTTGGATTTAAATGATCATACGTTAGAACAATCGGAATTGTTTTTTCATCAACAAACATTTTATAGTCATATTGAATTGGCAAGCACTCCGTTTATTTTAGGTCAAGGACCAGCAAATTTTGGGGAACATGAAAAAGTGGCATCGAATGTTGTTATAAAAAACGGATGTTTAGGTAAATCATCACATCATGGAATACACGCACCTGGTTATTCGAAAAATATTATTTTGGACAATTTAACATTTCAGGAGTTTGCAGTGGCAGCTATTCATTTGAATGGGGCACACAATGTTTATATGAATAATATTGACATTGATAATCGAAATATGGAAATTAAATTTAATTCGTTATTATCTCAGGCCCAATTCATTTTACCTTTTTTAGAAAAAATTGACCAAACAGAACGTATATTTTTAGGAGGTAAATTAAACATTGTCAAAGATGTGACCGACGCATTGAAAAATGAAATAAAGTTGGTATATGATAGTTTAAAATCAAAAGATATTCAATATCCAACAGATGGATTATTTCATAATGAAGGAGGATTAGATGCAAACATGTATGGTATTGTATTGAATTCAAAGGGGATTGCAATCAATGGATTTAAACCATTAAAAGAGGATTATGATTGTGGTAATAATAATATAGTATTGAACGATGTATCTATTAAAAATATTCATTCAAAAGGTAGTGAAATAAAATGTTTAAGTGGCAACAATACAAAAGTAACAAATAATTATGGTGGAAGTGCGATTGTGGGACCAGCGGGTGATGTATTTGATTTCACAAGAATTGTTGATGAAAATGGTTTATATAGTGGAAATTTATATAGTGATGCACAAATAATCATAGCCAAGTTTTCGAAAACAAGATCGAATATTCCTGAAGAAATAATAGAATGGGCATCTGGATTAACACAAGAGTCTTTTGAAAGTGTAATTACAAAACACAAGTTATACATAATTGATGGTAGAGATTCTATGGCACATGTTATGAAAGGAAATATCGCGTTGTTTTGTTCTCAAGCATATAGAATGATTGGCAACAAAATATGCATTCAAAATATTCAAAATAACTCCGAATCCACAACGAAAGATGTTTCTGCGTGTTACGGAATTTTATACACAGGTTGCAAAAATATAAATGTAGATGATTATTCTATTTTCAATGTGAATTCCAAGAAAGGTATAACTGCCGATTTAATGTATAAAAATGATAACATGAACATTCAATCTTAATCATAATAAATATCTGTTACAATTCCATCTATATTATATTTCTGAATCCACGGTAACAATTTTAGGTCTTTTAATGTATAAACAAATGTCATAATATTATTTGATTTTAAAAAGGAAACCATTTGTTCATTTAATAAAACCCAACAAAAGCAAACAAATTGAATATTATATTTTGAGATTATATTTTGCATAATATCTAATGTAAATAGATTATCTGTTATTAGTCCAAGTTTATAATTTGGATTCGCATTTTGTAAAAAATCAATATGGTTTAAATTAAAACTGGCAAACCATATGTTTTCAATGTTTATGTTATGTTTTACTAGAAAATCGTGCAATATTTTAGTTAATTTGTTTCCACCTTTTAAATCGAAATATAATTTTGTATTGGTGTAATCAAATTGTTGAAAAAAACTAGATAATAATAACGTATGTGGATATTGACATTTTATTTCGTCATAAGACATCGTTTCTACAAATTGATAATCAATATGTATATCATGCATAATCATTATATTGTCATGTTTATCTAATTGTATATCTAATTCAATCATATCAAATTTATAAGACGTGGCATCGTAAAACGCTTGTAAACTATTATCACTATGATATTTTGTATAACCACGATGAGCAATTTTCAACATATTAAGATATAGATTCATCATATCTTAATAAATACAAAAATTTTAGATAGCAACTACCGTTTGCGATAACTGTTGTAATGGTTTTTCAACCTTTATTTTTGGTTCTTCCAAAGAGGCCACTAAATATTTAGTTACAATCATGTTTGAACTTAACAATTCATTTAATGGTAACACAGAAAACCATTTATATGCACAACGTTTTAATAATTCGTCTCCGGGTATAAAAATACCAAAAGTATGATCCTTTGAAAAAGTAATGGGTTCTTCTCCCAATAAATCTTCAATCAATACGGTTTTGCTATCTTTTGTTTTTGTACCAACATAAATACCATCCACCAAATGTACATGATTACGTGATACTTCATTGTTTAACCATTTCGATACATATCCGAAAAATTCGGGTTCTGCACTATAATGGGCATTTTCATTACGTTGTTTGATATATTCAACTAATTCACGAATAAGAGGAGAACGTTTGGGAGCACCCATAAATTTGTGATTGGCAGTGAATGATTTTTTACGATCATTAATACTAGCGTAATGATTTGGTGTTTCACAAACAAATGGTTTGTCATTTACAGTACCATTTGCATATAGTTCAATTAAATTTCGCATACATATAAATGTATTCGGAACAACTAAACCTCCATAAATATATAGTAGTTCGGTCATACCAAGTTCGCGATAATATGTTCTAGATGGTTCGGGTAATTCTGAAACATTTGTTTTCCAACCTGGTATTAATTGACTAAAGGAATCGTCGTCGATTAAACATACATTGAAATCGTCACCGCAATGATTGATGATAGATTTAATAGTTAAATGGATATAAGGTTGATTCAAATCAGTTGAACTACGTGAATAAAAACTTTTCCACTTTCGCGCATTATATTCATACGTAGTGTGAATCCATATTTTAGGACGGTTGTAACCATAGAGAGGACTTTCATTTAGTAAATATTTTCGAATTAATTCATCCTCACTCTTTTGAGAACTAATTGCATTTTTTATTTGACTGCCAAAAGCATTTGCCGCAAGTACAATGCCTAGTGTAATAATAGTATAAACGATGCCTTTTTCACTAAACAATGCCATAGTAATAATATATAATATATAATATTATTATATTAGTATATAACTTATTAAACACCTGCTAAATCACTCAAGGTTGATTATAAATGAAATAGTCAATATTGTATTTCGATTCGTTATATTTTATTTTTGATGTAAACATGACCCCATTACTTTTGCATATTTGTCTTACAATATTAACAAATGAATTATATGTGCATTTACGATTCACATAAAACTTTTTTGATTCCTGATAGTAAGGCAATATAAATTCAAAAAAATCATTATGATGTTCATTAAATATCATCCTTTTGAATGCATTATTATCGATTAAATAATATTTTTCTGTTTTCAAACATATTTTGTCCAAAAGATCAAACAATGTTTGAACTGGAACATTTTCGCGAAAAATTTGTTTTAACATTATACATTCAACATAGATAAAATAAACTATTTTTTTCATATTAACGAATACTTTCTAGTATTTCATTGGAAAACATGACGACTTCGACAATATCTTCATGCAAACTGTGGAAATACGTAATATATTTACATAAAACAGGTAATATTTTATATTTTTGGTCTTCGTTAATTATTTGTGTATTTTTAATAAACGCAAAAAACATGTCTAAAATATCTATCACCGAATAACCATAATCATAAATATTATATAAAATATCAACCGCACTTTCTAAATCTTGGTTCTTAATATGCTGTAAATAAAGTTCAAATTGTTTATAAGAAATATTGGAAATAATGTTTTTACAATGATCTATATCTATTGAATCATTTTTTTCAGACAAAATAGTTATTTTCTCTAAATGGGAAATAATTTCTCGGATGGAATGTTTTGAAAATGTAAGTAAATATTCTCTTGCTTCGTTAGTAAGATGTAATTGTTCTTTTTGAATAATGTTATTCATTACATATTCAGTTGTTTGCATATTAGGTGATACCATTTTTATAATATGTAATCTGGACTGAATACTTTCAATTACTTTGTGAATATTCGAACAAACAGAAATAAAATGAACATTGTTTTTGTATTTATCGATATGATTCCTAAATACTTGTTGACATTGTTCATTGATTAAATCTAAATCGTCAATCACAACTAATTTCTTTTTTCCATAAATGGAACATTTAGACTGGCAAAATGATTTCATTTCATTTCGATAATAATTAATACCTTGTTCTTTCAAGCTATTGATAAACATAATGTTATTTTCAGGAAAATTTTGGCTTTTGTCTAAATTGTAATATTTACGAATGATTGCATATAATAACGATGTTTTACCAGAATTATTTGGACCACTTACTAAAATATTGATATCGTCAATATACATCAATGACTCGATAACAGATATCAATTTTTCATTCCCATTAAAATCTTCGATATAATATGGTTTATATTTTGAAATGAAAGATTCATCACTGTTTTTTTGGTCTAGTTTTTGTGCAAAAAAATGACTCATTATACTTAATCATACAAGTATTTTATGTTGATTTTACGATAAAAATTTTTTACGGTTAATTATAATATAAAAAACTGGATGCTATAATATAAATATGTCGCATTATGATATTTTAGAAGTTGATCCAAAAGCAAGTGCTACTGAAATAAAACAATCCTTTAGAAAAAAAAGTTTGCAATATCATCCAGATAGGAATAAATCAAGTGATGCACATGAATATATGACAAAAATAACTGAAGCCTACAATATCTTGGGCGACAAAGACAAAAGACGTCATTACGATATGGAATTAAAGTTAGAAAAGAACCCATTTGGTTTTTTTCCATCAGGTCTTGGTATGCCTTTTATGCGCGCCAATACAATGGATGATGCAAATCCTGATATAAACGACTTATTTTCGACTTTATTTGGTGGTATGATGCATCAAGATATGCAAGGAGATGACAGTGGAATGCCAAATATTCGTATTTTTCACGGTGGAATGCCTCCAGAACATTTGTTTGGGAAAAATTCAATGCAAAATTTTATGAAACCTGAACCAATTATTAAAACTTTAAGTATATCTTTGGAACAAGCATATGATGGTTGTAGTGTTCCTGTTACTATAGAACGAATAATTATGATAGGTGATACAAAAATCCAAGAAGAAGAAAATGTATATGTGGATATTTACCCGGGTATTGATAATAATGAAATTATTACTTTAAAAGAAAAAGGGAATGTTACATGCGAGCAAATAAAGGGAGATGTAAAAATACATATTGTTATTCAAAATAATACATCCTTTAGTAGAAATGGGTTGGATCTGATTTTTCATAAAACACTCTCACTAAAAGAATCGTTGTGTGGATTTTCCTTTGATATTATTCACTTAAATAAGAAAAAATTGGCATTTAATAATAAATCCAAAATATCCATTATTAAACCTAATTTTAGAAAAAATATACCGAATATGGGTATGAAAAGAGACGGAAAAGTAGGTAATTTAATAGTATCATTTGACATTGTGTTTCCAGATAGTTTATCTGAAGAACATACGGAAACTTTATCTGCTATTTTGTAAATTCATAATTCAATATATTGGTTTTTTTTGTTTCCATTCAATATTGTTTTTATGTTTATCTTTTAAGTCAATTGTTAATGCATATTTGTAAAAATGATTATCGTAATATTTATTCCATGTCCAGAAATTATAACGATAACGAAGAAATAATATTTCTCTTATTACCTTACTATAATTGTTTCGATATATGTTATTGTAACTTAGAATTATATCAATTAATTCATCGGGTAATTTTAAAAAATTCATTATATAAATATGAATGAATTTTTGTTAATGATTGAACTCAATACTTAGGAAGAAATCCGTTTAGTTGGAATATTCACATCTACTAAATAAATCGAGTTTTCAGTAGCAATAATGTATTCACTACCTGTTTTGTAAATCTTGACAATAGGACTAGTGTATTCTTCCTCACTCTTTACCAATAATTTTTCATTGTTTTCTTTTACCCCAATTAAAACTGTTTTGTCTAAAGAATCGTTCCAATAATCTAACATAATTGGTTTGTCATCAACAATTGCCAATTTGGAAGCATGTTGCAAAGTTTTTACGTCTGGAAGGCGATAAGAATCGCTATTTACTGTTGTCTCGGAAGATTTCATTTCAGCTAAAGCACTCATAATTATAAATTAATAAATCAGTTTTATTTAAAAAATTTGACGCAAATAATATATATTTCTAAATATATGTTATGGAGAATCCCAATTATAATCTAGCAATTACCGAATCACATGTAAAACATTTAGAAAAGTACCTTTATGATGCAGACAAAATAGAATGTTCTAATGAAATGCACAAAGACGTGATAATTTATAATGGATTCAAGTCAATGATACAATTATTATCTATATTACATTTGATAAAAATGACAGAGGAGCAAATTAACTCTTATTTAGAAAAAAGTTATATTTTATACGTTGAATATGCTGAACAAGTATATTTAAAAAAAACAGATAGTTATCATACTCCCACTATGTTTGTATATAATGTATTGATTGGTAATATTTCATTAAATGCTTACACTGAAAGTGAGAAACAAAATATGAATAAATCTGGTCTTACTCCCTTTATGCGAAAAATGTCGGTTTGGAATGAATTATTATTATATTGGAATCATCACCATTTAACCACTTTACAGAGAATTTATTTTACTAAAAACTTTTTAAAGTCTTATTTATTATTATTTACAACCAAGCACTTTTTTGAATTATTCCGTGTGTTTGAACAAATCCAAGAATTTTTTAAAAACAACCAAACCATATTTGACAAATATAACACGTTTTTGACTTCTTTTCATAAATATGTATCAAAGCAAGATAATGAATTTACAAAAGAACAGGTTGAAAATATAGTATTCGAAAAATTTGTTCGTCATAAAGAAACGTTTAAAGAAATGTTTTATCAAGTTGAAAACATAAAAAATATGGACGACTTGATTGAATGGGTTTTTACAATGGAAGAATAAACATTTTAATTCACAATTTTTTTATATTGTGCATTAGATATTACAATTGTTTTTTTTCTTATTTTAGGTTGTTTTTGTTTTACTGTTTGTACTTCACTTTCACTATGAATAGTGCAATATTCTGTTTGCAAAATGGTTTTAATATATTCATATACAAATCGTAGTATCTTTTCAGTACAGTTACCTACAATTAAACAACTACCAGTTCGAAAGATCATAAATGATACTTCTGTGTATTTTTTGTTATCATTTAATTGAGTCATCGTTTGACTCGAATCTTTGTATGTAATAATGCCCATTTGCAATTCATTATCAAAACCATAATCATGATTAAAGTAAAACTTGCATTTTACACCTGGGTAACTGCAAGGGTCGTATGCTGATTCGATTTTGTATTTGTTTCTTAAAATTGAATACAAAGACTCACGATTAATATAAAAGCCACAATTAAAATTCGAATTAATTAATACATTGTTTTCTTCTTCATTTTCTACAAAATCTAAATCTTGCGACATAATTGGTCTCAAAATGGATAAAATCATTATCCGTGTGTTATGTAAAAGAGTATCGTTTAATATACCTGGTATTTCCATTTTTCCTGTGTTAAATATTTTCACATGTATTTCGTGGAATTCATCGTTATATATGAACCGTAATATGAGTGCGAAACAATTATAAAACGCGTTTTTGACTTTGCCGCGACAATTCATAATGTCTTTTTTTGACATACCAATTGTGATTTTCCTTTCGTCTTTGAATTTATTTCTTCGTGCATTGGGATTGTCAATGCGCTTGATTACATGTTCATTGTAATACTTGATATATTGCAATTTTTGTTGATATTTTTCGAAATTTTCTTTTGTGTGATTGACTATTTTCATTTGTTTTTTAATTACTCCTGCACAAGGTTTCCAATAATCAATGACGGAAATATCCCAAAATATATTTTCAATATCAACGGGTTTATTTAAGAATAAAACCTTAGTAGTAGTGGAAATATAAAGATCATCACATTTAGGCAAAACGGTTTCTTGTTTATCATATTCTATATTCACGGATTTGTCATTATATACCACTGCAATATCATCAGTGTTATTTAAAAATGCTTCCCATTCTTCATCTACTATATTTAACGTCATTGTTGTTTATAATGAAGTTAAAGTCTTTATGCTATTTCAATTTTATTATTAACTTGTTCAAATTTTTTTCTACTAATATGTAAATGATAACGTGCCAAAGTGATTGTAAAAAATCATTAACGAAAGATAAACGCTCTCCTGAAAAAACGATTCGTCTACCTGACCCATCTAGAGTAATACCTACACAACCCATTCCCATTAAGAACAATTCCGGTGACAATTTGGCCGAAATGTGCAATTTTACACCTTCAGTTCATTCTAGCACACCTCCTGACAAATATTTTATGCAGAATTTGAGACGACGCATGGGGACGATTTAAGATCCAGGTAATTTCGCTTTACGATCATATATTGAATAATATCTTGCATGTTAGCATTTGTTGTATGAATAATTTTTTTCATGTACTGTATAAATTCACTATCTAATGTAACTAATTTATAACGAATTATATAATTAAAATAACACTGCAATAAATGTTTTTTATCTATATTATAGTCAGTACTAATTTTAGAGATATGATTTATAATATCAATTTGTTTTGTGTTGCTATTGCAAAACATGTTGTGCAAATTATTTAATACTAGTGGATTAAGTATGTTCTTATTCCATTCATTTAATTTAAAATTTTGATTTAATTGTAAAAAATTGATCATACTTCGAATATCCGATTTGTACATTGATTGTATTGTGTCAATAGCTTCGTCGGAAATGTTTATTTTTTCTTTACTTATAATTGTTTTAATAAAAGTAGTGATTTCGTTTTTAGGTAATTGATTAAAACGAACGCATATAAATTCATTTTTTAATGGTTCATCGATTTTACTGATATAATTACATATTAAACAAAAACGTACTTTTGTAGTAGTAGTTTGTAATAAATATTTTAATGCTTGTTGTGCATTTTTTGTCATATAATCGACTTCATCTAAAATAACAAATTTGAAACCTGTTTCAAATAAATTCATGGATTTCACAAATGAATGGATTTGATTGCGAATAATATCAATTCCTCTTTCGTCAGATGCATTTAAATGAATCACGTTTCCTCTATTTATTTTTCCATGTTTTTTTTGGTATTCTTGGATTAAATTAATGATGGTTGTGGTTTTTCCTGTTCCAGGAGGACCATAAAATAATAAATTAGGAAAATGATCTTTCTGAATAATTTGTTTAAACAATTTTCGATTGATCGAGTCTAAAACAATGTTATCAAAATGTGTAGGACGATATTTTTCGACCCATGGAATACCTTCTTTGGTTTCTTTCTCCATTATTATTTTTATCGAATTTATCCGTTATATTGTTTTTATAATAATTATAAAATTGATTTGTTTAAATAGAATTATTTTGTCTTTATAATTATTATAATGAGCAAAAACGTTGGTCATTTATCAATTTGTTGTGGTTGTATGTTTTCCGGAAAAACATCATGGTTAATGGGTCAGTTTAAGAAATATTCGTATATTGGAAAAAAAATTGCAGTCATTAATTATGCCGACGACAAACGCTATCATGATTCTCATTTATCAACACATGACAAACACATGATACCTTGTATTCAGTGCAATTTATTAAAAGATGTATATGATGGTATGATAAATGCCGACGTGATTCTTATTAACGAAGGACAATTCTTTCCAGATTTATATAAAATAGTTTTAGAAATGGTAGAAGAAAAACATAAAATAGTTCATATTGCAGCATTAGATGGTGATTTTAAACGAAATATGTTTGGTGAAATATTGCAATTAATCCCAAAATGTGATGATTATTTGAAACTACATGCTTTATGTGCAAAGTGTAAGGATGGTACAAAGGCATCTTTCTCGCATCGTATGAGTACTGAAAATGAACAAATAAGTATAGGATCTGATAACTATATTCCACTTTGTAGGAAATGTTATGAACAAATGAATATCCTCTCTTCAAGCAACGTAAGACAAGAATGTATGGAATCTATTTGATTATATATTTCAATGTAAAATAGTTTCATGTTTAATAGTATTTTTTTGTAATAAAATTAATTGTTTAAAACAATATATATATATATATGTAATCAACATAATAGATGTAAATGATTTCAAATAAATTTTCAAATCTAAAAAAAATATTAAATATTCGTGCTATACAAACTGCTCTATATAGTCATTTTCATGATGAAATATTAGATAATGAATTTATATTGAATGAAGTAATTTTTGTTAATAATTTCTCACATTTTGAATTAACGTTAATCAATATAGGGATTTTCACTGTATTTATGTATGCCTATTCTAAATATAGTTCAAATAAAGAAAAAAAAATGGAAACAATAATTGATTATCGTAATATTAAGACAAATGTAAAATCTTTGCTTATTATTATAGGAATCATATTTATTAAAAATGTTGAAAACGCTTTATAACTACATAATATGTTATATTGAAATTTCATATATCCTTAATATATATTCAAAAACAATTTAAATAATAAACCGTTTTTTTTGGTAAAGGAATGCCAAGACCAAAAGGATCTACTGGAATTGCTAAGAAAAACAAACAACTTAAAACAAGCGAAAGTAATGAGAATATTCAGTTTTCATTGCAAGATGGAGATCAACCACAACCTGAAGTAAAAAAACGTGGAAGAAAACCCAAGGGGGGAAAACTCATTTCAAAAAATAATACAGAAACAAATAGTGTTCCTGTTCCAACAAATGTAATTTTACATTTGAAATGCTCATTAAAAGACATAGAAAGTGATAACAATGTTATTGGAGATCCAATGAATTATAATGCATCTGTTCCTCCTATTATTAAAGCCTATGATCATACAACAGAAAACCAGTTCTATGAATTAAATAGTAAGACCGATTTACATGAAACCAATGCATACAAGGAAAATGTAAATATAGTTGAAAATAAAATTACAGAAGTAAAAGAAGTCCTACAACAAGAAGATGTCAATATGAAAGATATTAATCAAAAACTCAAACAATTGAAAGTTAATTTATATAAAAATCAAATGGATGAGAAAAAGTCGGCTTGTTTTTGGTGCACTTATGAATTTGACAACCAAACATGTTATATACCTCGTTATGAAAATAATGGAGATATATGTGGATATGGATCATTTTGTCGTCCAGAATGTGCGGTTGCTTATTTGATGAAAGAAAATATAGACGATTCGACCAAATTTGAACGATATCATTTGTTAAATAGTGTATATAGTAAAATATATAATTATAAAAATAATATTAAACCTGCACCAAATCCATATTTTTTATTGGATAAATTTTATGGTAATTTGAATATCCAAGAATATCGTAAA
>MDTB01029930.1_pt1 | contig 17526 bp, 14 predicted proteins | sample 811161 | NCBI WGS metagenome assembly MDTB01 (sample SAMN05326650, study PRJNA326480) | marine metagenome | isolation source: seawater | place: Mediterranean Sea | collected 2009
AGACCTTGGCGTTGATCATAGGCGGCCTCAACGGCGTTTCGTGGTGACAGATGGGCCGCTTGCGAGTGCACCGCATATTTAGCGAAATGGCCTTCGCTCACGGTTATCTGGCAGCGCCCACATAGTCCGCGGCCACCACAAACCGAATCAACATCAACCCCGAGCTGCCGGGCAGCCTGCAAAAGCGGCGTGCCAAGGGTAAATTTCGCGCGTCGCCCAGAGGGCATAAAAACGGCCCATGCCTGGTCGATATTGGCAGTCGCATCCGTGTCGGCTGGCGGCGTCTTCGTCATATTTAAAAACCGTTAGGAAACGCGGCGGCGGCGGCTTTCGCGTCGACCACGGCGTTCCCCACCATCTGCCGCTACGGCAGGTGGTTCGCGAAAACGCTTGATCCAAGCTCGGCACTCGGGATCGTTACCCATCATCACATTGGCCCCCATGACGCCGGTCATTTCTTCGGCGTGCAGCGGGTTCATGATCGCCGATGTCATGCCGGCACCGATGGCCATGCTGAGAAACGCTGCATTCAAGCCATGACGGTTAGGCAAGCCAAATGAGATATTTGACGCCCCGCAGGTCGTGTTCACTTTTAACTCGTCGCGCAATCGCCGAATCAACGCTAACGCGCCGGCACCGGCGCCATTTAACGCGCCCACTGGCATAATTAACGGATCAACCACCACATCGCATGCGGCGATGCCGTAATCTGCGGCCCGGTGAACAATCTTGCGGGCCACCTCAAAGCGCACGTCAGGGTCCTCAGAAATACCCGTTTCATCATTTGAAATGGCCACCACCGCAGCGCCGTATTTTTTCACTAAGGGCAGCACTTCTTCCAGACGCTCATCCTCACCGGTGACCGAATTGACCAAAGCTTTGCCTTGATAAACAGCCAATCCGGCCTCTAAGGCAGCGACAATTGAGCTGTCGATGGACAGCGGTAAATCGGTCAGTGACTGCACCAGTTGAATGCTTTCGGCGAGGATCCGCGGTTCGTCGGCAAGCGGGATACCGGCATTGACATCCAGCATCGTCGCCCCGGCTGCAACTTGCGCCAAAGCGTCACTTTCCACCCGGCTGTAGTCGCCGACCGCCATTTCAGCGGCCAGCAGCTTACGACCGGTTGGATTGATCCGTTCACCGATTACGCAGAAAGGCCGGTCAAAGCCGATGACCACTTCCCGAGAGGCTGAACTAACCAATGTGTCAGTCATATTTTGATCTCCTCGTTGAGGCCGCTACAAAGCTGTTTTGAGTGGTTCAGTAACAGTAAATCGACCGCCGTCCTGCAAGTCGAATTGACCTGCTGCGACGGCGTTGATCCATGCCGAGGTTTTTGCCAAACCACCGAATGGATACAGATGAAAACCAGCGATTAGGCATGCCGGGTCTTCGGCCATGGCGATGGCTAAGTCAGCGACCAGCCGGTCAGGCGCTTGCACCATCAGCAGGCGGGAAAGATTCCGGGCTTGCCGGGTCAGCACCCGCATGGATGGCCCAATTCCCGACATCTGGGCAAATTTAAGCAGTGTTTTGAGAGTCGCCGGGCCTGGTACGCCGATGTGAATTGGTAGCCGGTTACCGGCCGCACGGATGCGTCGCTCCCATGCTAAAACAACCTCGGCTTCAAAGCAGAACTGTGTCTCGATATACATATCGACAGCATTTTCTTTGGCCCATTGGTTCTTGTCCGCGAGCGCCGCTGCCAAGGCATCATCATGAATGTCAGGACTGCCTTCCGGGTGGCCGGCAACTGCAATCCGGCGGATGCCGTGCTTCCCGAATAAACCACTTTCAAGCACTTGCATGGTGCAGTCGTAGGGCCCGGCCGGGCGGTCCAGACCGCCAGCAATCACCAGCGCTTCGTCAACCCCGGCCTCGCTCGTCAATGCGCCAAGGTAATCGTCTAATTGACCGGCGCTTTCAATGTTGCGGGCAGCAACATGCGGAACAGGGCGCATGCCTTCATCGCGCAGGCGCTGACAGACGGCAATTGTCTCGGCCGCATCCGAGCCGGCAAGATAGGTGACGTTGACAGTTGTGCCGGCGGCCAGATGGTCAGCAAAATTGGCCACCTTGGCCGCAGAGCCGGGCGTGGTCTCAATCGAAAAGCCGCTGGCGGCTGAAATAATCTGCTGACGCATCATGTTCACGGCGCATCGCCCTTTTCTCGAACCCTTACCTTCGAGATGTAATGCGCAAATATCGGCTCGATTAGCAAACCGTCGTCATTGACCGGCTTAAAACCGACATTAACGACGATTTGCGCCGTCAGCGTCAAAAACCCGCGCGAAAATGGTCTCGACATGTTTGGTATGATAGCCAAGATCAAACAGCGCCGCCAAGGCCTTGGCGGAGAGATAGTCGCCAACGGCCTCATCAGCGCATAAATTGGTCAAGAAATCTTGCCCCTCGAGCCAGACCGGCATGGCGCATCGTTGCACCGCCCGGTAGGCATCCTCGCGGCTCATTCCCGCTTGAGTCAGCGCTAAAAGCACCCGCTGAGAATGAATGAGCCCGCCCAATTGGTCCAAATTAGCCTGCATGTTTTCGGGATAAACGGTCAGTTTTTCGACCACCCCGGTTAGTCGGGCGAGGGCGAAATCAAGGGTGACGGTCGCATCTGGGCCAATCATGCGTTCCACTGAGGAATGCGAGATATCGCGCTCATGCCAACTGGTGACGTTCTCCATCGCCGGCACCACGGTCATCCGCACCAACCGCGCCAGACCGGTCAGGTTTTCAGTTAGCACGGGGTTACGCTTATGCGGCATCGCTGACGAGCCTTTTTGCCCGGCGGCGAAAAATTCTTCGGCTTCGCGCACCTCGCTGCGCTGCAGATGGCGGATTTCAGTTGCCAGCCGTTCTACCGAGCTGGCAATTACGCCCAAGGTGGCAAAAAACATCGCGTGCCGGTCGCGGGGGATGATCTGGGTTGAAACAGGTTCGATGGCGAGCCCCAATTTGGCGGCCACATGGGCTTCAACCTGCGGGTCAATATTGGCGAAAGTACCAACCGCGCCGGAAATGGCACAGGTGGCAATCTCTTTGCGCGCAGCAACTAAGCGTTCACGGTTGCGGCTAAACTCGGCGTAATAACCGGCCAACTTTAAGCCAAAGGTAATGGGTTCGGCATGAATCGCATGACTGCGGCCAACAGTCGGGGTCATTTTATGTTCAATGGCGCGTTTTTTGATGGCCGCCAGCAAGCCGTCAAGATCCGCCAACAGGATATCGCTTGCTTGCGTCAACTGTACCGATAAGCAGGTGTCGAGCACATCGGAGGAGGTCATTCCTTGATGCACAAAGCGGGCTTCATCACCAACATATTCCGCAAGATTGGTTAAGAACGCGATGACATCGTGCTTGACCTCACGCTCGATTGCGTCAATCCGTGCCACCTCGAATGCGCCGCGCTCCCAAACAGCGGCTGCCGCCGATTTTGGAATCACCCCCAACTCAGCTTGCGCATCACAGGCATGGGCCTCAATCTCAAACCAGATACGGAACTTATTTTCCGGCTCCCATATCGCCGCCATTTCCGGACGGGTATAACGCGGTATCATGCAACTTCCTTTACATTTTCTGTCGGTCGGGCGGCTTAATCGCTAAGCATGGCCTCAATATGTTCCTGAACACATAAAGCGTCATGGAAACTTGGCATCAAATGATCCTTGCCCTCGAGCATTGCGGCCACATTCGAAAGCTGCCGGCCGGCACCTTCGCGGCGTGGGTCGGCAATGTCAGGCAGGCTTGGGGTCCAGGCCCCGCCGTCGCTCTCAAAAAGATTAACCCAGTCCTGGATGCGCAAGCTTTGGCGGTCCCCCCAGACGGTCGCTTCGACACGCTCAATTCCGGCGCCACCAACGGTTCCAAGGAAATTAACGGCCACACCGTTGCAATCGAACCGCGCATACATGCTGCTTTCACATAATGCCGGATCGGCAGGGTAGTGAGCATCGGCGCTTTTCAGCTCAGCCCGCCCGAACAGCCGTTCCATCAAAAACACATAATGCGAAAATACTTCCCGGGTGAAACCACCCTGATCGCGGAAGCGCAGCCAATCGGCATCGACCTGCCAGTCCCGTGGCCATTGATTGAAATGCACAATAATATCAGCACCAAGAACGGTGCCGGTGGCACCGCTGGCAATGCGTTCCTGCACCGTCGTCAACGCCGGCGAGCAGGCTTGGGTAAAATTAACGGCATTTGGCAGGCCCGCTGCCTCAACTGCCGCCACCAGGGCGCGGCTCTCGGCAAGGTCAACACCAAGCGGTTTTTCGCAGAGCATCGGTTTGCCTGCCGCGATCGCTGCCTGGGCATATTCGGCATGGAATTTAGGTGGGCAGGCAATGTAGATCAGATCGCTATCGTCGGAGGCAATCAGCATTGCCGCGCTATCGACCAAAGTTGCCTCGGTGAAGCTGTTGGTTGCTTCGGCCGCTTGACTGGCGCTGGGATCCCAAACACCGGCGATATGAAACTGCGGATGCTGCGTGATCGTGCCAAGCATGCGGGTTCCCATGATCCCCAAGCCAATAATGCCAACGCCATAGGTCTTCATCGTTTCTCTCCCGTCATGTTGTCTGCTGGCTGAAAATTAATAGCCAATTGCGCCGCCATCTTTTCGCGGGTCCGAGCCGCCGATAAGCATGCCGTGTTGATGGTCAAAGATAACAGCCTGACCGCCACCAAGGCCAATGTTAAGGCGCTCGATGGCATGCCCGCGATGGGCCAGGGCAACATAGCTCTCTGAGCTGAAGGTTTCTTCCATTTGCAGTACCCCGTCGGTGGCGAAACTGCGCGGCGCGTCAAGGGCTGCTTGCGGATCCATGCCAAGCCGCAGCAGATTGCTCAAAAATCCGGATTGGCCAACCGATTGATACTGGCCGCCCATCACGCCAAAGGGACCGATAGGCAGACCGTCTTTCATCGCAAACCCCGGAATGATGGTATGCATGGGCCGTTTGTTCGGGGCGAGACAATTAACATGCCCGGGGGTGAGATTGAAGGATTCGCCGCGATTGTGCAGGATGATCCCGGATTTTGGTGTTTGGATGCCCGAGCCAAAGCTTGAAAAAATCGAGTTAATGAACGAAATCGCATTGCCGTCCTCGTCAACAACCGCCAGATAAACAGTGTCACGATGTGTCGGGAAGTCACTTTCATGGAATTTTCCGGCCGCCGCCGGGTCAATCATGGCCCGCAGTTTGTCGCCGTAAGCGGGCGATAACAAATCTGCAACCGGCACATCAACCTGGGCCGGATCACCAATGAAGCGATCACGTTCGTGATATCCAAGTTTGGCGGCTTCAGCCAAAATATGAATACGGTCAACGTCGCTCATGTTTGGCCAATCATAACCATCGATGATATTCATGATCATCAACGCGCACAAACCCTGGCCATTGGGCGGGCATTGAAAAATGTCGTGGTCGGCGAACCGGCCTTGGATCGGTTCAACGTATTCGGCGCTGGCATTGGCGAAGTCATCCATCGTGTGCAGGCCGCCAAGACCACGCAAGGTGGCGACGATGTCTTCGGCAATGTCGCCGCTATAAAAGGCTTTCTCACCACCGGCTGCAATTTTCGCCAAACTGCCAGCGAGCTTTGGTTGCCGAAAGCGTGAGCCGAGCGCAGGGGCGCGATCATCTACCAGCATATTCGCCGCCGTGACCGGATTGCTGCGCAGCACGTGGCTATTCAACACCCAGTCAGAGTAAACCCGGGGATAAACGGCAAAGCCGTTCTCTGCATAGCCGATAGCCGGCGCAAGCAGATCCGCGAAGTCTAACTTACCATGGTCACGGCTCAATAAGCTCCAGGCGGCAACAGCACCGGGGACCGTGACCGCATGCGGGCTAAAGCGTTCGATCTTGGTGATCCCCTGATCGGCATACCAGGCCGGGTCGGCGGCAGCCGGTGCGCGGCCCGATCCGTTCAGCGCGATGGGCCGCTTTGCACCTTTCGGCAGATACAGCGCGAAACAATCACCGCCGATCCCTGTCATGGCAGGCTCGACAACGCACAAGGTAGCGCATGCGGCAATGGCCGCGTCGACAGCATTGCCGCCGGCTTTCAAAATCGATAGGCCAACCTGCGACGCGAGCGGGTGGGAGGTGGCGATAACAGCTTTTTCGGCATAAACCGGGGAACGGCCGGGGCGTTGGAAGTTGCGCATGAGGGAAATCATTCTCAAATGTTGGTGATTTGACAACATTAGCCGGTTCTGCCGTCGGCTGCTGCAATTATTACCATCCTAATTTTGCTTTTTTCGTTGTGCTCATGGGTTGCAGAATCTTCGATGATCATGCAGAGTTCACTATTCAACGGGTAATCCAAACTCGGAAAATATTTGTAAACAGGGAGCAAATGATGAGAGATTTTAATGCTGCAGTGATTGCTGCGGTAGCTGGAGCCTCGCTTTTGTTAGCGGGAACTGCGGCTGCTGATATGCCGAAAAAGACGACTTGGACCGCCTATGGCACAACCTCTTCCGGTTATGCGCAGTCCGTCGCTATCGGCAACATGATGAAAAAGCACTACGGCACCAACATGCGTGTCATTCCTGGTAAAAATGATATTTCCCGGATGGCCCCGTTGCGCGATGACAAAGCGGATTATTGCGCCTGCGGTGTTGCCGCATACTTCGGCCAAGAAGGTGTCTACATTTTTGCCGACAAGGCTTGGGGTCCCCAGCCACTGCGTCTGTTGATGACCAACATCGGTACCTTTGGTCTGTCGGTTGCGACCGCCAAAGACGCCGGCATCAAAACCCTGGCTGACCTTAAAGGCAAGCGGATTTCACATGTTCGTGGTGCGCCGGCACTGAACTGGAACGTTGGCGCCCATTTGGCCTTCGCCGGTTTGACCTGGGATGATGTGGTGAAAGTTCCGGTGTCGGGTTTCGCAGCTTCATTTGAAGCCATCATTAATGGTCAGTCAGACGCTGCTTTCTCAAGCACGGTGTCACCAAGCCCGAAAAAGTTGGCTGCGTCACCACGTGGTCTGTGGTGGCCGCGACTGCCGCACAATGATGATGCCGGTTGGGCCCGGACGCTTGCTGCGGCTCCGGTTTACAACAAAGTCAACGCCACCATCGGTTCGGAGTTGAGCAAGGATGCGCCAGCACAGTTGGCCAACTACCCATATCCGATCCTGATTGCGAATGCATCCAAAGGTGCTGGCGAGGTCAGCGCGATTGTGGCGGCAATGGTCAAGCATTATGACGATTACAAATCGGCTGCAAAAGGCGCCTTGGGCTGGCGGATCGAGAACCAAAACATGACCTGGGCAATGCCGTATCATGATGGTGCCATCGCTGTCTGGAAAGACAAAGGCATTTGGACGTCAGCAGCTGAAGCGCATAACACCAAGCTGATCGAGCGTCAGGGCGTGATCAAATCGGCGTGGGATGCAATGTCCGGTAAAGACGACATGGCCAAAGAAGATCTCAAAGCTGCTTGGAGCAAGGCGCGGGTTGCGGCCTTGACGAAAGCTGGTTTTGATCCGGTCTTTAAGTAAGGCTTGATGGCCGGGCGCAGGTTAAGCGCCCGGCTTAATCACATGGCGGACAAGCAAGCTGTCAATGAGACGGCGGATACTGAGCATCGGTACCGACATCTCAATTCGTTTTGGAAATGGCTGCTGATCATGGCGTCGGTCGCGGCTATTTTCTTTTCGGCCTATCAGGTCTTTAACCTCGGGCGCTTCACTGGCTTCGTGCCAATTGAAAATCAATATTATTATGCCATCGTGGCTTTGCTGCTGCCGATGGCGTTTGTTGCTTTTCCGGCAACAGACCGCGACGGCGTCAAAGGCATGACCTGGTATGACGCGGCGCTATTTCTGATAACGGCGGCGATTTGTATCACCTTAGTTGTCTACGCCATTGATATCGTTGATATGGGTTGGGAGTTTTCGGCACCGGACGAAATGCAATGGCTGAGCCTCGCCTTTGTGCTGGTTGCCGTTGAAGCAACGCGCCGAACCGGTGGCGGTATCGTTACGGCGATCATCGCAATTTTTGCGGTTTATCCATTATTTGCCGGCAGCATGCCGGGAGTCCTTGAGGGCACGTCGGAATCCATTTGGGACACGGCAGCCTATTACGCTCTGTCAACAGAGGCCTTAATCGGTATTCCAACCCGTGCCTTCGCTGGCTTGGTTATTGGGTTTCTGCTGTTTGGCGTGGCCTTGCAATACACCGGCGGCGGACAGTTTTTCCTGAGCCTGGCCTTTGCTTTGCTGGGACATGTGCGCGGTGGTCCGGCTAAGGTGGCGATCTTTGCCTCCGGGCTGATGGGCTCGATGAGCGGCAGCGTCATTACCAATGTTTTGACAACCGGCTCAATGTCAATTCCGGCCATGAAGCGGATTGGCTTTGCACCGCATGTTGCCGGTGGGGTTGAAGCATGTGCCTCAACCGGTGGGGTTTTAATGCCGCCGATCATGGGGGCAACAGCCTTCATTTTGGCAATCAACCTCGAGGTTCCATACCGCGATGTGGTTGTCGCAGCGGTGATTCCCTCCCTGCTGTATTTCTTTGCCTTGTTTATGCAAATCGACGGCTATGCCGCCCGCAGTGATCTGAAAGGTTTGCCGAAGGCCGAATTGCCGTCCTTGAAGCAAACCTTGAAAGATGGCTGGTACTATATCGCCGTGTTTGCGCTGTTGATCTATTTGTTGGTCTTTTTGCAGCGTGAAGCGCAAGCACCGTTCTATGCCACAGGCTTGCTGATCTTGATCAATCAGATTTTGCCAAAGCATCGCTGGGACTGGGATCGATTTGTTAATTTCCTGGTTGCCGTCGGTCGTTTGTTTGCTGAATTGGCCGCTATTTTGGCCGGCATCGGTTTGATTGTCGGGGCCCTGTCCTATTCCGGTAAAGTCGGCACCTTGGCATTTGAATTACTGCAGCTTGCCGGTAATTCGGTATTCTTGTTATTGCTGCTGGGGGCGTTGGCAAGCTTCATTATGGGCATCGGTGTCACTGTCACTGTTGCCTATATTATCCTCGCCTTGACCCTGGCACCGGCGTTAACGGAATCTGGCCTTAACCCGATGGGCGTGCATTTGTTCATGCTGTATTGGGGGATGCTGTCCTATATCACACCGCCGGTGGCGCTCGGGGCTTTTGCCGCTTCTTCACTGGCCAAGGCATCCCCAATGCGAACAGGCTTTGAAGCGATGAGACTTGGGACGATTATTTATTTCGTGCCGTTTTTCTTCGTCCTTGATCCAGGTCTGATCATGCAAGGCGAGCCCATGCATATCATCTATGTCACCTCCTGTGCGCTACTTGGCGTGGCGGTGCTGTCGCAAGGGTTGCAGGGCTACATCTATGGTGTTGGTGACGTGACCAATATCGGTGTCATGCAATGGCCGGTGCGAATCTTGTTGGTCATCGGTGCAGGGATGTTTGCAATGCCGGGCAATGATATTGTCGGGATGACAAATACCGAGTTGTTGATTGCCGGGGCGATCGTTACGGCTGTTGCCGTGGTCTTGGCACTGATGACGCGGCGGTCCCAAGTGTCGGCCTAAGGGCAGAAAAAATACCGTGCTCAGCGCCGTCTGCGATTGCAGGCGGCGCTGCAGTTTTGACAGCCGGCGGCTGTTTGTGAAAAAGTGATTTCAAAACAAAGGGTGGCTCTTTAGATCGGCTGCCACAGAGGGAGTTAGGATGATGTCTGAAGCTTATATTTGTGATGCTGTGCGCACACCATTTGGCCGCTTTGCGGGCGCTCTTTCGGCAGTTCGTGCCGATGATTTGGCGGCCCATCCGATCAAGGCGCTCAAAGAACGAAACCCCAACGTGGATTGGCAAGCGGTCGATGACATTGTTTACGGATGTGTCAATCAGGCCGGAGAAGATAACCGCAATGTGGCGCGTTTCGCAGGTCTGCTGGCCGGTCTATCGCATTCGGTTCCGGGCACCACCGTGAACAGGCTGTGCGCGTCGTCGCTGGAAGCCGCTGACCATGCCGCCCGGGCAGTTCGTTTGGGCGAGGGCGATCTGATGATTGCCGGCGGTGTTGAAAGCATGTCGCGGGCGCCATTTGTGATGCCGAAAGCATCCTCGCCGTTCTCCCGCAATGCCGAGATTTATGACACCACCATTGGCTGGCGGTTCGTGCATCCTGAAATCGAAAAAGAATTTGGTATCGATGCCATGCCGGTGACAGGTGAAAATGTTGCCGAACAGTTCCAAGTGAGCCGCGAAGATCAGGATTTATTTGCCTATCGCAGCCAGCAGAAAACCGGCGCAGCATTGGCCAATGGCCGTTTAGATGCAGAAATTGCCCCGGTTGAAATTAAAGGCCGGAAGGGCAAGGTGACCATTGTCGACACTGATGAGCATCCCCGTCCGGAAACCAGTTTGGAAGATTTGGGCAAGCTGGCAACGCCGTTCCGCAAAGAGGGTGGAACAGTCACCGCCGGTAACGCCAGCGGCGTCAATGACGGCGCGGCGGCAATGATCATTGCCAGTGAAGCGGCAGTGAAGAAATATGGCCTGACGCCGCGGGCGCGGGTGGTCACTTCGGGGGTGGCCGGCGTGGAACCACGAATCATGGGGATTGGCCCCGCCCCTGCATCGGAAATTGCCATGAAACGTGCGGGCTTAAAAATTGATGATATCGATGTCATTGAGCTGAACGAAGCTTTTGCCGCGCAAGCGTTGGCGACCATGCGGATGCTTGGCATGACCGATGATGATCCGCGGGTAAACCCAAATGGCGGTGCCATTGCTTTGGGCCATCCTTTAGGTGCCAGCGGCGCGCGTTTGTTGATGACGGCGGTTGAGGAGTTGCAGCGCACCCAAGGGCGATATGCATTGTGCACCATGTGCATCGGTGTCGGGCAAGGCAAAGCCATCATCATCGAGCGAGTTTAACATAAAGGACAGAGACATGATTTCGGCAGCAGATATTGAGCGCTATCATCGGGACGGTTTTATCGTCGTCGATAATATTTTTTCTGCTGCCGAAATTACCGCCATGCGACAGGTGCTTGATGATTTAGTGGCCGGCGCACATCAGGTCGCAGACCATGATGAGATCTATGATCTGGAGCCTGATCACACCCCTGAAGCACCGCGGGTTCGGCGGATAAAATCACCAACCAGCGTTGATCCGCTGTTTGACAAGATGGCCCGTCAGGAAAATTTGTTAACTGTTCTGCAGGCCCTGATTGGACCCGATCTGAGGCTTTACGGCAGCAAAATCAACATCAAAGCCGCAACTTACGGGTCGCCTGTTGAATGGCATCAAGACTGGGCGTTCTATCCACATACCAATGACGATATTCTTGCCGTTGGGGTTATGCTGGACGATATGACCGAGAATAACGGGCCGATGATGATGTTGCCCGGCAGCCATCGTGGGCCAACTTACGATCATCACCATGAGGGCCATTTTGCCGGTGCAATCGCGCCCGATCAACTTGATGTGAGCGGCGCTGAGATGGTCCTTGGCAGCGCCGGTGCGTGCAGCTTTCATCATGTGCGTGCCGTCCATGGCTCGGCGCAAAATCACTCATCACATGCGCGCCGCTTGCTGCTTTTGGAAGTCGCCGCCGCCGATGCCTGGCCGTTAATGGGGTTGCGCGACGGATTTGACGATTTTGAGGAAAAACTGCTGGCCGGTGTCTCGCATAACCAACCCCGCCTGACCGATTGCCCGGTGCGTATGCCGTTGCCGCCGGCAAAGCGTCAAGGGTCGATTTACGAGAGCCAAACGATTGTCGAAAATCGCTATTTTAAAATCGCTGCGGCGGCACAGTCGTAACGCATCAACCGGAAAGAATATTCTCTATGTTGACTGTCAATGCAGCTTTTGATGGCGGTAATATTATTGTCGACGCCATTGACCAGGCGACCGCTAAAATTGATCTGCAAGTGCGCGCCGATAATCAAGCTGACTTCAAGCAGTGGTTTTATTTTCGCCTGGTAGGTGGCCGTGACCGCAACTGCACCTTGGCACTGAGCAATGCCGGCGCCTGCAGCTATCCGAAAGGTTGGGAAGATTATGCGGTGGTTGCCAGCCATGACCGCCAGACCTGGTTCCGGGTGCCGACAGATTATCATAAAGGGGTCTTGACGTTTCGCTACACGCCGCCTGTTGACGCTGTTTATTTTGCCTATTTCGCTCCCTATTCGACGGAGCGTCATAGCGATTTGATTGCCGGTACGGTCGCTCAACCGCATGTTCATCTGGAGATACCCGGGCAAACGTTAGATGGCCGGGATATGGAAATTTTGCGCTTTGGTGAGCCTGCTGTTGGGCGCAAGAACTTGTGGTTCATTGCCCGTCAACATCCGGGCGAGACAATGGCTGAATGGTTTATGGAGGGACTTGTTAAGCAACTTGCCGATCAGCATGATGCGGTGGCGGCAGGGTTGCTCGCGGAGGCTGTCTGCTATGTGGTCCCGAATATGAATCCAGACGGCAGCGCGCGCGGCAATTTGCGAACCAATGCAGCCGGCGCAAACTTAAACCGGGAATGGCGGGACGGCAGTTTAGAAACCGCCCCGGAGGTTTTCCATATCCGCCGGCGGATGGCTGAAACCGGGGTTGATTTCTGTCTTGATGTGCATGGCGATGAAGGCCTGCCCGTGAATTTTATTGCAGGGTATGAAGGCATACCGGCGCTTGGTGCGGCGCATTTGGCGGTGTTAGATGACTATCGCCAATTGCTGGCGACCATTAGTCCTGACTTTCAAACCGAACGTGGTTATCCAAAAACCTCGCCTGGGCGCGCCGATTTACGGATTTGCACCAGCTATCTGGCGGACCGCTTCCGCTGCCTATCAATGACCCTGGAAATGCCGTTCAAGGATCATCAGCCACGGCCCGATCGGTACTTTGGATGGTCGCCGGCGCGGGCCCAACAACTCGCCGCAGCGGTGCTCAACGCCAGTTATCAAATGCATCCGCGCTTTGGCAAATTTGAGCGTGAGGAAACATGAACATCACCGTTTACGGCATAAGCAATTGCGACACGGTCAAAAAAGCCCGCACATGGCTACAGCAACACGCCATCGACTTTCACTTCCATGATTTTCGCAAAGACGGGCTTGATGCCGTTTTGGTGGCTCAAATGCTGGCTGCGCTTGGCATTGAGAAAGTTGTGAACAAACGCGGCACTACCTGGCGGCAGCTGGATGCAGATCAGCAAGCGGAGGTTCTTTCGGCGGCCGCGTCGGCGCGCCTGTTGGTTGAACATCCGACGCTGATTAAACGTCCTGTTATTGCCATTGATGACCACTGGCTGATTGGCTTTTCCAAGCAAGACCAACACGCATTGAGTGACCATCTAGGACTTTGAATCAACCCGCTACAGGTTTAGGCTAACGAAAAACGCGGGGGCAAACATGCACGATCATGAATTTGAAAAGATTTTGGTCAATGGCACGCAACAGCTAAATTTTGCTGATAACTTTAATGTCGCAGTGCCGTTTATCGATCGGCATATTGCCGCCGGACGCGGTGCTAAGCCGGCGATTTTAACCGTTGATGGGCGGACCGAGAGTTACGCCGAACTTCAACACGCCGTCAATCGTGCAGGCAATGCGCTCGGCGCCCTTGGACTGTCGCCGGGTGACAGGGTTTTGATGGTGGTAAAAGACTGCCCGGCGTTTTTCCATATTTTTTGGGGAGCCATAAAAGCCGGCTTTGTGCCGGTGCCGATCAATACGCTGCTGCGCGCCAAAGACTACGCCTTTATGATCGCCGATTCTGGCTGTGCGGCGTTGATTTATTCAATGGAATTTGCCGCCGAGGTAGAACCGGCATTAACGCTGGCAAGTCGGCGCCCGGCGCATGCCTTGGCCACGAACGGCGATAGCGGCAGTTTTGACGTCGCCATGGCAGCCGCCGGGGCAGATCTGCGTGCTGCGCCGGCGCGGCCGGAGGATGATTGTTTCTGGCTATATTCATCCGGTACCACAGGGTCGCCAAAGGGTACCGTTCATGCCCATCGTGACATGGCGGTGACGGCTGAAAATTATGCTGTTGAGGTGTTGGGCATTACCGGCGATGACCTGTGCTTCTCGGCGGCAAAGCTGTTTTTTGCCTATGGCTTAGGAAACGCCATGAGCTTTCCGCTATGGGTTGGTGCAAGTGTGGCGCTGTTGCCGGGGCCACCAAGCCCGGAAGCTGTTTTTGAGATGATCGAACGCTTCAAACCAAGCTTATTTTTTGGCGTGCCAACCCTATATGCGGCGCAGCTGAGAGCGCTGGAAAGCCAAGATTGGGACCTATCCTCAATCCGCTTATGTGTCTCTGCCGGGGAAGCCTTGCCAGGGGATATTTTGCGCCGCTGGCAGGCAAAAACAGGAACCAGTATTTTAGACGGTATCGGCTCTACCGAAGCTTTGCATATCTTTATTTCCAATCGCAGCGACCGCATCAAAGCAGGCACCAGCGGCACGCCAGTGCCTGGCTATGAGGCCAAAATCATAGCCGAAGACGGCAGTCTATGCGCCGACGGTGAGACGGGAAGATTACTGATCCGTGGGCAGTCCACGGCGCGTTATTATTGGAATAACCCTCAAAAAACTGCGGAGACTATGGTCGATTGTTGGCTTGATACCGGCGATAGCTATTTCCGTGATGCCGAGGGCTATTATCAATACTGCGGTCGTAATGACGACATGATGAAGGTTGGCGGGATCTGGTGCTCGCCGTTTGAAATTGAGGCCAAATTGATCGAGCACGCAGCCGTTCTGGAAGCAGCGGTGGTTGGTGGCGTTGACGAAGATGATCTGGTCAAGCCGAAAGCTTTTATTGTGCTGAATGATGCGGCGGCGGATCAAACGGCCTTAGTGACTGCGTTAACGGAACACTGCAAAACAGGTTTGGCGCGATATAAATATCCACGTTGGTATGAATTTGTTGAGACCCTGCCGAAGACGGCGACAGGGAAAATTCAACGCTTCAAATTGCGGTAATCGGGCCAGTCAGCGCCAGTTTCTGACGGCAATTTTAGGTGCACAGATGCAATATGATGATCAGCGGCGCTGGCAGTCAACTCATGCGGCGCTTAAGTACCGCAATCCATGGATCGAGGTGGTCGAGCATCAAGTGATCGATCCAAACGGTAACCCGGGTGTTTATGGGGTTGTGAAGATTGCCCATTGGGCCGTCGGTATTTTGCCAATTGATGATCAGGGCCAGGTTTGTTTGGTTGGGCAGCATCGCTTCCCCCGTGATTATTACAGCTGGGAGCTACCCGAGGGCGGCGGCAAGATGGATCAGGATCCGTTACGTGCTGCGGAACGTGAATTGAAAGAGGAAGCAGGGGTGACAGCCCTCGGTTGGGCACCATTGCTGACCATGGATTTGTCGAATGCCATCACCGATGAGCGTGCCTATGGCTTTCTTGCCTGGGATCTGCGCCATGGGGCACCGGAACCGGAAGCAAGTGAGGCGATCAGCCTGCAATGGTTGCCGTTCGGCGAGGTGCATCGCTTGGCCTATAACGGCGATATCAAAGATGCCTTTGCACAAACCATGATTTTGAAAGCCGAAACCGCCTTTCGGCGCGGCGACCTGCCTGCGGCGGCGGCAGCGGCGGTGGCCGCCGGCATATCAGGATAAGGACCATTTTCGGCGAAACGGCGTGATGTAATCAATGTGGATCTGCCCTGAGCGATTGAGAGCCTATCGGCGCGACCATGGTGCTGTAATATTTTGGCGATAACAATGGCTTAACAATGAGTGCGAGCGGCCAAGATCGCTGCGGGTCGAGGGGATCCAGTTTCACCCAGAAAGTATCTGCACCAAGAATGGCGCAAAAATAATTCAAAATTTCATCACCGCCGCCTGAAAAGCCAACATGGAAAATCCATCATATTCATGGGGTTTGAAATCGAAAGGAACGAAATACGACCGCTTGAATCCCTGTAATTGTCGGTCATGTCGTCCGCGTGGCGACCCGGGGGCAACACCGACCACATTGAAAATTTATGGAAGACTATGTTGAACAACAACAATTCCAGGCAGAACTCGGCACCTTACGGGATCACGACATCAAACCATGGTTTTTGCATAATTGGCATGTCTCTTGCTTTGCTTTCATCAACCCGGCAGTACGGTGCCGGCGATGACCAGAAAGGGAGAGACATATTATGTCGATGTCAGAATTTTCATCCAAACAAGCAGCGCAACCTAACTGGTCGCCTTATCCAAGCGATACAAAGCCGGCTCAAGTGGTGGTCTCAACCAATGCTGTCGCGGATATGTTACGGGCACCGGTTGCCAATCCGCAACGCCGCGCCGCAGCGCCCGCAGATAACCAATTTTCCGATCTGTCATCAACAGCGAAAGGTCAGGCCGCCAAGGGCCCTAATGGCCGCCGCCCGGTGTGGGTCACCGACCAAGGCCCAAATGAGGCGTTGAATGCCAAGCAATATGTCCGCGAATTGGACCGTTTTGCCGAAAATGAAGGTCGTAAGATCGCCCAAAATACATTGATAAACGTTCAAGGCGCAGAGATTGAAGGTCTTGCCTGTTTGGCGGCTGCGGTGCGCGGCCGATATTTAGCCAAACTACTTGATCTTGGCGGTGCTGGCCGGCCATCAATCCGCGACGCTGAGATGCAGGAATTAAAGCGTTACCGTGAGATGTTTGAAGAAATTAACCTGGGCTTGGACGCGCTTAAGGCAGCCATCGAAGTTGGCGACGTGAAACTGGGTCCAACAAATTAACCGTCACGGATCCAGCGGCGGTCATTCGACCTTGGTTAGGCCGACCCCAGACGGCAGCTTCAAACCAGGGCCAAGTCTTGCTAGCATCGGCGGTCTGGAAACATGCCGGCGAGGCGGATTATGATTGTCGTTGTTGGGTCGATAAACGCGGATCTTTTCTTCACTGTGGATCAGCTGCCGCAGCAGGGTGAAACAGTGCTTTGCCCGGATTATCAAATGTATATCGGCGGTAAAGGTGCAAACCAAGCTGTCGCAGCTGCCAATGCAGGTGCTGCGACACGCATGGTTGGGGCCGTTGGCGATGATGTTTTTGCGGCCACGGCACGGCAATGTTTGCTTGCCGCCGGCGTTGACGTGGCGGCGGTAAGCGATCGGTCCGGTGCCACCGGGACGGCGATGGTCGCCGTTGATGGGCACGGGGAAAACCAAATCATCGTCGCCAGTGGGGCCAATACCCAGGTTGCCGCAAATCAACTGCCGGCAGATTGGCTTGGCCGCGAGACAACCGTGGTCCTGCAAATGGAAATTCCGGCGGCAACAAATCAAGCCGTTATTGCCGCTGCCCGCGCGGCCGGTTGCCGGATCATTTTGAACGTTGCACCGGCCGCCGCAATGGCGTCTGCGACGCTTCAACAAACCGATATTCTGATTGCCAACCGCGGCGAGGCCGCCGTGCTGCTGCCAGGTGACGTCGGTCCGCTAGAGCAGGCGGCGCGGATCGCTCGGATGTATCAGGTAACGGCGATTATCACTCTTGGCAGCGCCGGCCTTGTTGCCGTTAGCGCTGATGGCCAAAGCTGGCAAATCCCGGC
>MDTB01146533.1_pt1 | contig 17526 bp, 16 predicted proteins | sample 811161 | NCBI WGS metagenome assembly MDTB01 (sample SAMN05326650, study PRJNA326480) | marine metagenome | isolation source: seawater | place: Mediterranean Sea | collected 2009
GCACCGTCTTTATAAGCACTATTGGTGTTTTTGACTCAAGGGTCTGCGACGGTCATCCATGGACAGAAAATCACCGTTTGGGACCAAATTCTTATTATGGGACAACTAAACTCGCTGCGGAAATGATGGGAATGCATTACGCACGCGATTATGGCGTAGATTTAATAGCGGTCCGACTCTCATCGGTTTTTGGAGTTAGTCAGTACTACACCTCAAGGGCATCTGAGATAATGCGTGATATAATTGAGCCGATGGCCTTAAAAGGAAAAGCGATAATTCGGCGACAAGTAACGGATATTAACCAGTATCTTTATGCCGTGGATGCGGGTGAAGCTATCTCACTAGCATATGCTCTTAAGCACAATTCACCGCAACGAATATTCAATATCAGCGATGGAAAGTTAACAGGTCTTCGGGAAATTATGGAGATTGCCGAAAAAAATATTCCTGGTGCGTCTATTACTATTACCAACGGTGCATGGAGAAAATCCAAAGGTACTAAATTTGTACCTGAACCTTTTAATTTAAATGCCGCAAGAGAATATTTAGGATACAAACCTAAATGGCCAATGGGTAAGGCCATAAGACACTACGTAGAAAAGGTACATCAGAGGGAGGCCTTAAAGGAAGATTAATCAAACATAAAAGTCTTCAACAATTTACAATCTTTCATCATGTTAATTATTATTGTGGTGTTTAAGGCTACTAATAATTGGCTAGATCAGGCCACAAAGATTTTAACCTAAATCTTCGGATATTCTTGATTTTTTTTAACGGTGCCTACTCCTATTAAAATCATCACTAACCTCTCCATACAAGCACCGGGGTAAAAAGGGGTACGTGTCGGTGATAAAATAGACATATTTTCCCTTTAAGTTACCTCCATTACATTGATCAAGTTTTCCTTCCCCACCTACATAAACATAGTCCTCATTGTATGTGCCGTCATACCTTCCAAGAGGTCCGGATGGACGATTACCCTTTTTAAGAGCCCAGCCTGACTGTTTAAATCCTTTGATATAATGGATTTCAAAACCGTCTCCGGCATATCCTAACAATGAACTACCAGAAGCCCTCAATAGGCTAGTCGGAACCCCATGATAATGATATAGACCGCCCCTCCCGACATGGGCGTTATTAAAGTCAAGGCCAAGTTTTCCGCGCGCGCCAAATATATCGATTGTCCAATTCCGGTCGCCATGTCGGCTGTGCCCTCGTCGGGCGTAAGGATCCCAAGAGCCGGCTGTATTAGGCCTAAACTGTACACCATTTATTGCAATGCCTAGCGTTCCCTTTATGGTCGTACTTGATGATTTTTTTATAGGTCTTGTTGTGACGCAAACGTATATTTCTTGTTCAGAAATTGTATTGGGATTTCCTCTATTTGGGAAATCTCCGGTTAGATGGTCTGGGATCCCATTGGTTAAGAAGCAGCGTTGACCGCCGTCAACTTTGATAACAATTTTGTTACTACTCGCTCCCAAATGATGCGGCAAAAGAAAAAAAACTATAAACCCAATAATACAAACTTTCTTTGATCTACTCATGAGAGTGTCCTACAAGTTTTGCTTTAAATAATCGAATTTTGTAAAAGGCGACACCTTGGACACGATGTCTCAAGCTTAAACCAGTCGCATTTTCTTTGATTTTTATTTAGGTAAATTTTATCTCATGAGCGTTAATTTTCATTAGGTGCTCTATCAAGCATTCTAAACCCCAAAAAAACAAAAAAATCGTTACGGAGTTATCACATGGAGAGACGAGAATATTAAACAACCGGGGAAGAAAACTGACAGCCCCTAAACAATTTAGTACAAACGGTCAATGATAGGTCCCTACCCAAATCTTTAATAGAAATGATTAACTTGTATTAATCGCGGGCTTTAATAACTGACCTTGGTAATTTGGAAATTAATATACTTAACAAATTAGCCTTAGCTGTCCGACGCGAACCAGGTAGTTGAAACTTGTAACCTTTTAGCAATTACCTTTTTTCCACGAATATAGAAACTTTTGCATGTAATTGCTTATATCTATTTTATACTGAATAAAGCGCCTACGCTTAAAAAGTTACTGGAAGAATTTGCCGTTTAAATTTTTATAATAGGATTTAAAAAATGGGGTTAATCTAAAAAGTCGAACACCACGAAGTTATAGATCTTGCCGAGTTTTCTGAAGAAAAATTTATACGTAAACCTCTTATTCAATCTAAGGGCATCGTATGCGATTTCGTCTGTTTTGAGCCTGGGCAGGCTGCCGATATGCATAAACACCCGGTACAGAATGAAATCTTTTATGTCGTAGATGGTAAAGGGGTCATAAATTTTGAAGCCCGAGACGATATATCAGTTAAAACCGGCAGTGTCGTTTTTATTCCCTCCGGACTCGTTCATGGAGTCAAAACTGTCGAAGCTGAACGCCTCATACTTATGTTAACAAAAGGACCTGGGATTACAACGAAAACCGCAAGGGCCTTTATGCACAGCTAGTAAACGATGAATTTGCTGATTTGGATAACAATAACCGTCTACTCAAAAACGAAGAATTCGTTATTTAGCAATCCCAATTATCATATTTGAAAGGGTTTTCACGGACACTGTGACTATGTCAAACTTAGGAGCTTTTTAGAACTATTCCGTGGCGTTAATGAGATAAACAAAAATAACACTGCCATTCAGCGCACATTATTGGGACGAGTTAAGTTTCCCAACTTTTCGGGGCTCAGTTGCTGGCGCATTTTTGGGCTCCCAATACTATCCGCATGATTAACGGACACCACCACCGATGTTTTTCGTTGGGATAAAAGGTTTTGACCTTGAAGAAATGACAAACGACTGATTTCTACTGTTGCGACCCTGTTATCCCTGCTGAAAACAAGGAAGATGCTCGAAGACACAGTAGAAGATTTCATTTCCCAACCCGAAGCAGGAACAACCTCCGCGTAAAACTTCAGCAACTCCGGTGGAGTTTTTGTGTCCAGGAAACGAACTTTACCAGACCATCGCTCACCTGCACCTAATATAACTGTTTCATTCTCCACAATCTTAGAAGTTTTAGGAAAGGGGAAGTCATATAGGGCATATTCAATTAATAATTTTGTATCGTTCTGCGATCTCGAATCGTAAGTGGTACAATTGGTCAGTAGGCCAACAGCAAAAAAAAGGAGAACGATAATATGACAAATTTTTCTCATTTTATTCCTTTAAATGTGCAACTGGCCTTTCATTTACTGTGGTTACCACAATTTATATCAAATCACCCAACCAAAAAATTATAAAGATAGGTGATTAGACAAATAATTTTCGTATAGGCTCATAGTAGCTAAAGTGATAGAAGTTATTACATATAAATTTAATCAAAATATTTTATATAGAAGGATAATCCCTAAATAATGAGCTTTCCCAATAAATCCTATGAGTGCCTTTCAGACTTTGCAGATGAGTATTTTTTTCAATATGTTCAATCGTCAAAAGAGATATCACATAATAAATTACAACAAGCAGCGGAAGTGTTAATTGCAACCTATAAGGCAGGCAATACCGTGTACATTTGTGGTAATGGTGGTTCGGCAGCAATCTCAAATCATTTTGTATGCGACCACTTAAAGGGGATTCAAGCCGATACCGCAGTAAGGCCACGTGTAATTAGTTTGTCGTCGAATATTGAAACCATAACGGCAATTGCAAACGATATAGATTATGCTGATATCTACGTATTCCAACTCCGAACCTTAGCAAGAGAAAATGATTGTTTGATTACGATTAGTTCTTCTGGCGACTCTGAAAATGTGTTCCGAGCATTAGAATGGGGGGGTAAGAATAATCTTAAATCCATATCAATGACTGGATTTGATGGTGGAAGGTCAGCAAATTTAGCAGATATAAACTTGCATGTTGGTGGTGACAATTATGGTATTATTGAAGATCTTCACCAATCGATTATGCATATATTAGCCCAATATTTGCGCTTGGTAGAAATGGATGAAGGAATAATCGCAGATAAAAAGTTTTAGGCTTATACATCCAATCTTATCTATTGATATCGGACGATTTATCCATCTGCAATTCGGTCGACCTCCATACCCGTGCTGGCATCCTAACCGCGGGATCATCTACTTTATTACCTATAGACTCCAAAGCACCTCTAAACCTTTTCCAAGTGCCCAGTAACTTGCTTTTCTCCCTATTATAGCGATGGCGCGTTTGATATTCGTGTTTTGTAAATACTTCTGCGAAAGAAGGGCGTGCTTTAATCCTTTTATACCATGTTTCTACTCTAGGACGATCCTTAGACCAAAGCTCCTCACAGCCAAGTAGCCAAAGCCGGTGAACATATGGTGTCAACGCAGCGTCAGCTAATGAATAACTATCCCCGGCTAGGAATGGACCTAGCTCCAGTGCTGCATCTATATCTTTAATCATGGTTTCGAGAAAACCACAGGCGCAGCGCCCTTCATCCGAAGACAAACCCAATAATACCGATTGACGGCGTTGCTCTCGTCGCTTTGGCTCTGGTATGTCGCTGAATGAATCCAGACGAATCTTCGCTGCGTCAGTTAGCTCACCGTTGGAGCCTCGGGAAACTTCTGAAAAGGAAACAAAAGCAATAGCACTGTGGAATTTCTCATCAAGGTCTTTCATTAGGAGGTCCAAGCGCATCGACTCGAGTGGATCGCTTGGAGTTAGAGACGGATCGGGAAATCTACGATCAAGATAACGCATTATTACACTAGATTCTACCAAAACCATTCCGTCGTGTATAAGGGTAGGAACCATCCCATCACGATTCATCGCAATGTAATCTGCTGTGAGGTTCTGGTGCTTGTGCACATCAATCACCCGCTCAACCAACTCTTGGCCCTTTTCAAGGATTGTCAGGTGCACCTTGCAGCAGCAAGTTGATGTCGGTCCTCCCAGAAGTTCGAGCATTTTTATTTCCTCTATTGCAACCAATAGCTAATTGGTTATTAGTCTGAATGCGTGCCTTTTCCCTTGATACAGATTTTTCTTCTTGTTTTGGATTAATTTACACGCCTTTCAATGACCACAGGGTCAGACATGAAGGTCTTTCAACACCTTTGGGGATCAAGGTGTCTTTCCAGAACATTCAATTTGCAACACTAATATCTTTCTATGATTAAATGAGCAACACAACATGTCATAATTAGATAGCTGGCGAGGTAGTATTTTTACTACTGCTTAAAACTAAAATACTCAAAGAACGTTATAATAAGATCATCATAAGGCTCTTAAACACACGGCTTTAACGCGCCTATGAGACGCGGATACGTCCTCGGCCTGTTATGCAAAATTGACTCTCTTTCTCGTACCTCCTCCACAAATTTTTTATTTTCCGAATTTTGAGGCATATGAACGACCTGACGTATTTCCAATACTGGATACCGCGCTCTTCGAATTCATAAAACTCAAGCTTCACATATCACCTGACCTAAAAGAAACAATTGAATCAACCTTGACTAAATCCTATTTGCAATTGATAATTATTATCATATAAGGTCAAGAATGGTCGCCTTTTTAAAATATTATTCTTTTTTACTATCTCAGTGATGCCTCGATGTTGCCGCCATCAACAGTCATAACATGTCCAGTAGTTCTGACGTTTAAAGCCAAATCCAAAAATGCCTTAGCAACGTGTCTAGCTTCGACTTCCGCTTTAAGCAAATTAGAACTCATATAATCTTCTTCTGGAATTGACCTAGAAATGGCGCGAGCACTAATAAATTCATCATTCACGATTCCTGAACGGATTTTATCCGCATTGATTCCATTAACACGAATACCATACTCACCGAGTTCTAACGCAAGCTGTTTTACAAGAAACATAAGGGTCGCCTTAGGTAACCCATAAGCACCAAAATTAAGGCCGGGATTAACAGCTTGTTTTGAAATATTAAAAAGCATCTGCCCCTTATTTTCTTGTTTAATAAAAATCCGCCCGACACTACAGGCTAGTTCCCAATGGGCAAAAAAGTTGATTTCAAAGCTTTCCTTTAATGCCTGAATATCCATTTCAAGCATTGCCCCTTGAGGAGCAGTACCCGCATTTGAAACAAGAATATCTAGCACTCCATATTCTTTCTGCACTTCTTCTAATAGAGTTGTGATTTGTTTTTTATCAGTCAAATCAATGCATTTAGTAGAGGTATTATTTCTAAATTTCCTACTCGCAATTTCTAAATTTTTTTCATTAAAATCTACAGCGACAACTTCTGCGCCGGCCCCTTCAAATGCATCAACAATAGCAGAACCAATTCCCCCCGCAGCACCGGTGATGATAACAACTTTACCACCCAATGGCTTAAGGTTTTCTTTACCGAGCTTCGCCTGTTCTAAAGACCAATATTCCATATCGAAAAGATCTTTATCTTGGACAGGAAAAAATCCACCAGATTGCTGCCCATCGCTAAGAACTCTTATATTTTGTAAAGCAAGGTCTGTTATTAATTTAGCCTCATTAGAAGACCTCCCAATTCCTATGAGCCCAATGTCTTCTACCCATGCATGTTTCGGCATGGGGCTAAGCATTATTTTTTTATCTTTAGATTTACAAGACCAAGAAACAAAGTAATTTTTATAATCTTCAACAAATTTCTGAATTGTCTTTTCAATTTGCCCTACACCTTTCTCAAAGATCACACGTTTTAAAACCAATGGCTTAGGCTTTAGTCTTATGACATGATCGGGGGTAGCAACCCCTTTATCGGTCACGTCATTTTTTATATGTTCATTGATTTGACCTATTATCTCTGAGGTGTCGACAATATTAAAGATGAATGAGGGGCTATCCTCTTCGCAGACACGTCTTAATGCTGCCTGCAAATTATCAAAAAGGCACTCTCTTAAAGACTTTTCAGGCAAACAACTTTGAAAATGGGTTTTTTTTCGTCTTTCCTCAATCCAATCCTCCACTTTATTTGTATGCTCGATAACACGTTCATAAGATATTTTGGCGCTCGTGCCCCATGTAAAATGCCCGTGCTTTTCTAATATTAGACCCTCTACATCTGGATTTTTTTCGAAAGTTTCCGCCGCTAGTTTTGCTAGTTCGAAACCCGGCATTACGTATGGCACAATAGCCAATGTGTCACCAAATAGATCTTCCACAATTTTCTTTGTATCGGGTAAATTTGCCAGAACTAAAAATGGCGTCGAATGAGTGTGATCTATAAATTTATGGGGGAGAAAGGCATGGAGTAATGTTTCTACTGATGGATTCGGTGCGGACTGTTCTAACAAATTACAACGTTGAGCACTTACCATTTCTTCATCGGATAAGTTATCCAGTCTTCTTAATTCTAATAAAGGTGCTAGCCTAACAGCTGGCAAACCGGGGGCCTCAATTGTGGAAAGGTCCCATCCCGAACCCTTTACGCAAAGAACATCAATATTTACATCAAAAATATCCCGCTGGGATGTCTTGCATGAAGTGTTACCTCCACCATGCATTACAAGATCTGGGTTTTTCCCAATTAATTGGGAAGAATAAACTCTATAAGCGATATCTTCGTTAAAGCCCTTTTCTGAATTTCTGCTTATAAATTCCTCAGCGAGTTTTTGATTCCAGTTGTTTTCAAACATAGCTTGTTCGTTGCCTTAATTTGATAGGAAATGATGCTGCGAGTTAATGGCCTTTAAATTCACACAAAGAAAAAGATTCAATGCCCAATTCTTTCAATTTAGAAACTCCCCCTAAATCAGGCAAATTTATGATGAAAGAACATCCTAGAACCTCTGCCCTTAGACGCCTAATAAGTTTGACTGTTGCCTCTGCCGTCCCCCCCGTTGCAATTAAATCATCGACCACTACAACTTTATCTGAGCTATCCAATGATTCCTGTAAAACTTCTAAAGTGTCTACGCCATATTCTAGTTGATATTCTTCGCTTATGGTTTCGGGTGGTAATTTTCCTTTTTTGCGAACGGGCAAAAACCCCACGCCTAAATTATAGGCAATAGCGCCACCCAATATGAATCCACGAGCGTCAATTCCTACAATTTTTGTTACGCCTAGACCACGCCACTTTTTCACAGTCATATCAATTGCTGTTTTAAAACCATCAGGATCAATCAAAAGCGTGGTAATATCTCTAAACATAATCCCATTTTGGGGAAAATTCGGAACGGTTCTAATTTTTTCAATTAAAGATTTCATCTGTTAATTCTACTTTGATAAGCTATATGAAGTTTTCCAATAACGATTGTTGCCGATGAATTCGATAAATTATTATCAGCACAAAACACTAATAATTATGAATTTATTATTATAATATGTTTATAGCAATTTAGTTTTATAACTATTTAAAACGATAGGATTTGAAGTGGAAAAACTCGGTATTATTGGAGGCTCGGGCCTTTATACAATGGAACTCAAAAATGCTGAATGGATCACAATTGAAACTTTCTGGGGTCAACCTTCTGATGATGTTTTAAGGGGCCTGCTTGGAACTATCGAAATATATTTTCTTCCCCGTCACGGTCGCGGTCACAAATACAGTCCTTCAACTGTTCCATATAAAGCAAATATTGCTGCCCTAAAAAAATGCGGAGTGGATCATGTTATATCTTTTTCTGCATGCGGCAGTTTGAATGAGGTAATGGAACCCGGTCATTTTGTTGTGATAGACCAATTTGTCGATAGGACGACGAACAGAGATAAAAGCTTTTTTGGGACCAACTGCGTTGGCCATGTTAGCTTGGCTGACCCGACCTGTACTTGTCAAAACGACCTGATAATAGCAGCCTCCAAGGGCACCGATCTGATTGTTCATCAAAAGGGTACCTATCTTGCAATGGAAGGTCCTCAATTTTCAACTAGGGCGGAATCTTTAATTTACAAGAATAGTTGGAATTGTGATGTGATAGGGATGACTAATGTCCCAGAAATGAACCTCGCAAGAGAAGCACAGCTATGCTATTCCTCCGTTTCTATGGTTACCGATTTCGATTGTTGGCATGAGGGACACGAAGCGGTAACTGTGGCTGAAATTATTACAACGATGAATAAAAATGTTTCACAATCTCAAACTTTACTGAAACGGATTGTTGAGAAACTAGAAAATATATCCGATGATTATATGCAAAAGACATGCCAAGGTAACATAGAAGACGCTATCATAACATCTCAAGATATAAGAAACAGCAGGGTCCTCCAGGAGCTTCAGGGTGACGATTGACCATGTGTTACAGCTTGTAATTATTACTTTCACCTCTCCTTATTAAAGGAATAGAATTTTTTTTTATGTCAAATAGCCTAGCTCTTCTAAAACAAAACTTATCAGACTCTATTGAAGCAAAACAGTTATTACTTCAAGACCAGCAGACACAAGCGGAATTTGTAAATGCCGCAGAAATGGTTCTAGAAAAATATCTGAACGGCGGCAGGCTTTATATAATGGGCAATGGTGGCTCAGCCGCTGATGCCCAGCATCTTGCCGCTGAGTTTGTCAGTAAACTTGCGGCTGATAGAGAACCACTTCCTGCGGAGGCTTTAACAGTTGACACGTCGATTTTGACCGCGATAGGCAACGATTATGGTTATGAAGAATTATTTTCTAGACAAATTCGTGGCAAAACTAACCAAAATGATTGTGTTCTCGCAATAACAACTTCTGGTAATTCGACGAATATATTAAGAGGATTAGAAACTTGCTTAGAACGAGGGATTACAAGTCTCCTTTTTACTGGTAACGATGGGGGAAAGGCCAAAGACTTGGCTGACTTTTGCATAATAGCGCCTGGAAATAATACCGGAACTATACAAGAACTGCATATTGTTCTAGCTCATACTCTTTGTGGTTACATAGAAAATAAAATTTTCGAAAACGCCTAAACCGATGAATGTTCTCGCTAACCAAACTAAAGATATCTCGTCTTCCACCGACCCAAAGATTTCAATAATTCTGCCAACTCGGAAAAGACCTGAAAAAGCGAAAAATTTTCTTTTTTCACTCAAAAAAAACTGTCGAAACCTAAATTTGGTAGAGATTATTATCTGTATAGATGAAGATGACAAAAGTTATGAAGATTTTGAACCAATTTTCACTCATACCAAATTTGTTAAAAGGAGAAGATGCGGTTTAGGAGAAATAATTTATGAAGGCATTAAAAATTCAACGGGTGACATAATTTTTTTGTGTAACGATGATGTAACCGTAGAAACATTTAATTGGGATGAAGCATTTAGAAAAGTGCATATGTCATTTGCCGACAAAATTTATTTATTCTCTCCGAATGATCTAAATAAAAAAGGGGCTCTTTTTGTTTTTCCAGGCTTTAGCAGGAAAGTCTTCGAAATTTTAAGAGATTATCCAAAATTTTACGCTGGCGCCTTCATGGATAATCATTTGTATGAAATCTTTGAGAGTCTAAAATTTCACGGACATAATCGTAAAGTTTTTCTTAGTGAAATTATTTTCTATCACCAACACTATAAAGTGACTGGGGAAATTCCGGATAAAACCTATACGGATCGTGATAGGTTTGGAGATGATTTTACCTTTTTTAGTAGTGTTAAAATGAGGTTTCTGGATACAAAATCGTTAATTTCGTTCATTAAACACGAGCAGATATGTCAGAAAGAACGGATAAATAATAATAGCATAATAAATTCTGCTTTATTTTATCTTTTTAGTTCATACTTACCTTTGCGGATTCGGTTGCAAACCTTAGTATACATGTTGAGTCGGTGTTTATATCGGACGTTCACAACGAAATGACGTAAAAGAATTTTGTTTTTAGGGTTCATCTGCTTTTTTATACATAACAATAGGTTAATATTACCTTTCTCGGTAATTTTCGTTTAAACAATACTCAATAGTTAATTGGTTATAAACAAGTCCGTCTTGGAATATTCTCATGGTTGATGTTGTATTCGTTAATCCGGATTCTTCACTAAATGCATATCAAAGTTTAGCTGAAACTTACTCAGCCATTGAACCACCTACCTGGTCTCTTTTACTTGCTTCAGCGGTTCAGAAGAATGGGTTTAAGGCCGCTATTTTAGACTGCGATGCGGAAAGAATATCACTTGATAATAGCGTAAAAAGACTCATTGATATTGATGCGAGAATTATCGTTTTTGTTCTTTATGGACAAAACCCTAACTCCGGTACGACGAGCATGATCGGGGGTATACAACTAGCCCAAGCCATCAAAGATGCGGGAATTTTATCTCCAATCTGTTTTTGCGGTTCTCATACACAAGCGTTACCTATGAGCGTATTGGAAAATGATTGTATAGACCTAATACTGTTAAATGAAGGAGTATACGCCCTTAATAATCTTCTTGCCTCAAATCTACGTGACGACCTTTTAACGATTAAGGGTATTGGTCACAAAAATAAAGGCTTCCCCGAATTAAACGCGCCAGAAATGGTGGTTCCCCAAAATAGAATGGACGAAGATCTACCTGGCTATGCTTGGGAATTGCTTCCATTCAAAGACAAACCGCTTGATCTTTATAGAGCACACTTTTGGCATGCTAACTTTGACCATGATCAAAGAACGCCTTTCGCGGCAATTTATACCTCTTTAGGGTGCCAATTTGCTTGCGATTTCTGTATGATTAATATTGTTAATAGAATAGATAACGGTAATTCCGTAGACGCATCTAGCTCAAGGGGGATGAGATTCTGGTCACCGGATTGGGTTAAGAAAGAAATGACGAAACTGGCAAATATGGGGGTTAAAACTCTTCGTCTTAGTGATGAAATGTTTTTTTTAAACAGGAAATACTACACTCCTATTTTAGAAAATTGTATAGATGAAGGATTTGATTTCAATATGTGGTCCTACTCTAGGGTCGATTCAGTAAGACCCAGCGCCCTAGAATTATTCAAAGAAGCAGGGGTTAATTGGTTTGCGCTCGGAATTGAAGCTGGCAATCAAGACGTTCGGCAAGAAGTTTCTAAGGGCTCTTTCAAAGACGTAAATATAAGGGATGTATGCAAGACGATCTCAAATGCTGATATTAATATAATTAGTAATTTTATATTTGGCTTTCCCGAAGATAATTTAGAAACCATGCAGCAGACCCTAGATCTCGCCCTCGAACTTAATACAGAAATGGCAAACATGTACCCTTGCCAGGCTCTTCCTGGCAGCCCCCTATATTCTCGCGCCGTTCGAGAAGGCTGGGATTTGCCTTCTAGTTTTGAGGGTTTTGCTTTCCTTTCATATGAGTGCCAACCACTCAAAACAAACCACCTTTCAGCGTCAGAGGTGCTTGCGTTTAGAGATAATGCCTGGCACACCTATTTTACAAACCCTGAATACCTGAAACTTGTGGAAAATCGTTTTGGCAAGATCCAAAGAAAGAATGTTGAAGACATGAGTAAGATCAAACTCAAAAGAAGAATACTGGAGCACTAGTATTCGCTCTATTTCATAGAGGCTAATAAAAAATGATAATTACCAAAACACCTTTTAGGATTTCATTTTTTGGGGGTGGAACAGACTACCCTGAGCATTATTTTGAACATGGCGGGGCGGCAATAGGGTCTTCGATTAATAAATATTGCTATATATCTTGTCGTAACCTTCCACCGTTCTTTGACCATAAATATCGAATTTCTTACTCCGTGATAGAAAATGCGAAATCTGTTTCGGAGATACAACATCCCGCTGTTAAGGGTGTTCTAAATTATTTAAAAATTAACACCGGACTCGAAATTCATCATGACGGGGACCTTCCAGCAAGATCTGGCCTTGGTTCTAGCTCCTCCTTCACGGCCGGCTTACTGAATGCTATATACGCACTTAACGGAAAATCCGTTTCAAAATTTAACCTCGCAATGGAAACAATTCACATAGAGCAGGACTTGATTCAGGAAAAAGTTGGGTCGCAGGATCAAGTCTTGGTTTCAATGGGAGGATTAAGAATTATCCGTTTCAACCAAGACAAGAGTATTGTCTCCTCTCCTGTAATTATTAACCCAGAAAGAAAACAAAGTTTGTGCGACCACCTTCTTCTTTTCTTCACTGGGATAACTCGGGATTCTCAAGAGATTACTGGGCAACACGATATCGCCGGAAAAAAGAATGATCTTATCGAAATGCATAAAATGGTAGATCAGGGCGCTGAAATTTTAACCACTCAAGGAAGGGACATTACGGATTTCGGCCGTTTAATGCATGAATCCTGGTTAATTAAGAGAAGTATTTCTGATAATATTTCGTCAGATTTCATAGACGATCTTTATCAGAAAACAATCGAAAACGGCGCAGTAGGCGGAAAACTATTAGGTGCGGGTGGTGGTGGATTTTTAGCTATCTTCGCTAAACCAGAAAAACACGAAGCAATAAAAACAGCACTTTCTCACCTAGTCCACGTCCCTTTTTCATTTGAAACAGGTGGTTCAACTATTTGCGTTTATGAACCTCAAGGGTTTTAGTGTTCAAAAAAAATAGCCCCATATTTATAGCAGGAAGTAGCGGCTTGATTGGCCGCGCCTGCGAAAAAGTCTTAGTAGACAAGGGCTATAGAAATATTTTAACGCCTTCTAGCAAGGAACTAGACCTTACAGATTCTGTCCAAGTCAAAAATTATTTTTCTTCGCATAAAATAGATTTTGTGATTTTAGCAGCGGGAAAGGTAGGCGGCATAATAGAAAACAAAAAGAATCCAGTTGATTTTTTAACCACTAACCTGCCAATTCAGCTTAATATTTTTTCGTCGGCGATAAACAGAAATTGTACAAAAGTTGTCTTTCTCGGATCATCATGTATGTATCCAAAAGAGTGCAAGCAGCCAATGAACGAAAAAGACCTTTTTACAGGAAAGATGGAGCCTACCAGCATGGCATATGCGGTTTCGAAAATTGCAGGCCTTCAATTAGGTTTTTCTTATAATCAACAATTTTCGTCCGATAAATTTTTGTGCGTAATACCAAACAGTGCTTATGGCCCGGGGGATAATTTTAATTCTAAAAGCGGTCACGTTCTTGCCGCTTTAATTAACCGATTCCATAAAGCAAAAGCTGAACATTCTGATACGGTTGAACTTTGGGGCACGGGCACACCAAAACGAGAATTCATTTATTCCGAAGATATTGCCGACGCTATAATTTTTTTACTTGAAAAGGGTATAAATACTAAGGATCTGCCAATAAATATTGGGTCTGGTGAAGATTATTCAATTCTAGAATTGGCGGAAATTATTAGAATGACAACTAATTTCAAAGGGGCGATAAATTGGAATACAAGCATGCCAGATGGTGCGCCTAGAAAGCTGCTTGATAGTTCTAATATAAATTCTTATGGCTGGCATCCGAAAACGAATATCACTTCTGGCTTGAAAAAAACTTATCAATGGTTTCTCAAAAACATAGCAGCACATGAATGATAGAAAATGATCTTGAAAAAAGAGTCGATTGGGTTTGGCGCGAGACCCTAAAGATTCATAGAAACGCTCGGGAAACCCGTATTGCCTCTAGTCTTTCTCCAATTGAACTTCTCGTCTCTCTTTTCTATGGTGGAGTATTAAAATACTTCCCCAAGGAACCTCTAAATGAGAGCCGTGATCGACTTATTATATCAAAAGGTCACGGCTCTATATGCCTCTACCCAATATTGGCGGATCTGGGATTCTTTGATAAGGCGGAATTAGAAAAGGTCTGCCAAAGCGGGGGAATACTCGGGGGTATTCCCGATCCAATTATTCCGGGCTACGAAACGGTAAATGGATCCCTCGGTCATGGATTAGGTGTCGCCTCCGGGATGGCCATTGCGCAAAAGAGACGGGGCAATGATAGAAATGTTTTTGTACTAACAGGCGACGGTGAACTGCATGAAGGTGCTTGCTGGGAGGCTATAATGTTTGCTGCACACCACCGTTTAGACAATCTGAATTTGATGGTCGATAACAATTCAATCGCAATGCTGGGTTTTACAGACGAGATTGTTAGTCATGGTTCCCTCTCAGAAAAATTTAAAGCTTTTGGTTGGGAAACAACGGAAATTAACGGCCATGACATAAAAGTAGTTCAGGATACTTTGAGTAGAAATAAGGCAATACGAAATAAAAAACCTAAAGTTGTAATTGCTAAGACTCTTAAAGGAAGGGGTGTCCCTGGTCTCGAAAACCAACCCCTTTCGCACATCATCAATCCAAGAATCGAAGCCCTAGATGCTATTTTAGGAGCGGAAAGTGAATAAACCTGTTGCCATGCGCGATGCCTTATTGCGTAGAATTTTGGAAGCTATGAAAACTGATGAGGATGTATTTTTTATAAGTGCTGACTTTGGCTCCCCAGTACTTGACGAAATAAGGTCAGATCACCCCGACCGTTTTATTAATGTTGGGGTTGCCGAACAAAATTTAATAAATGTCTCAGCAGGGTTAGCGTTAGAAGGATACAAAGTATTCAGTTACGCTATAGCGCCTTTCATTACAATGCGATGTTTCGAACAATTAAGAGTGAATTTAGCCCTCCTTTCAGAGGTAAGGAATATTAATGTAAATCTCATTGGGGTCGGTGCTGGTTATAGTTACGTGGTCTCTGGCCCTACCCACCAGTGCTACGAGGATATCTCTCTAATCCGAAGTCTGCCAAACTTCCATCTATTATCTGCTTCCGATCATCATGTAGCGAGGCATTTTTTTAATAAAGCTATTTCGGACTTGGGGCCAAAATACCTTCGGTTAGATGCTCAGATTCTACCGCCTCTTCGAGAAAGCTTAGATAACGAAAACGTTTTAGATGGTTTTCAGCTTCTTAGAGAGGGTGACGACGGCTTAATTGTTGCCACTGGGTATATGACACATACGGCCCTATCTGTAGCAGAAAGATTCAAATCAAATGGCCTAAAGCTTGCGGTTCTAGATTTGTTCGACTTGACCGGATTCGATAAAATCAAATTTTTATCTGCAATTAAAAACCAACCCGCGATTTTTACTATGGAAGAAGGTTTCCGTGGCCGTGGTGGCCTCGACTCGATTATCAATGGTGTTTTAAAAAGTGTTGATAATAAAGCACTTTTCGAAAGCATTGGCGTAAAACCCGGTTACAGATTTGACCTTGGAACACGACAAGAACTGCACGAATTAGTCGGCATCGGTCAAAATGTTTCATTTCAATTAATCAAAAATAAGCTTCAGGAAACATAGGTCATTAAGTAAAATGTCAAAATATCCGTTGATGCGTAATAACTTTGTTAAATCTGATCTCGAAGCAGTTATTAAACATCTACAGCAAGACGACCCAATATTAACCAATGGTCCGGAATGTAGAACTTTTGAGAAAGAATGGAGTGATTGGTTAGGAACCAATTTTTCTGTATTTGTGAATTCCGGGTCGTCTGCAAACCTATTATCGATGACCATCTTAAAGCTTTCGAATCCGAGTGGTGGTGAAATTATTGTCCCGCCCTTAACTTGGGTTTCAGATATATCCTCTGTAATTCAAGTAGGTTTTGAACCAGTATTCTGTGACATCAATTCCCAAACCTTGTGCATGGATACAGATAGAATAATCGAAAAAGTTAACGACAGAACAAAAGGCGTATTCCTTACACATGCTCAGGGTTTTAACGGTCTTACTGATAAATTGATAGATTTTCTTGTGGAAAAAAACATTCCTCTAATTGAAGACGTATGTGAGTCTCACGGTGCCACTCATGGCGGACAACGTGTCGGATCATTTGGAAATATGTCCAATTTTTCATTTTATTATGCACATCACATGTCCACGATAGAAGGGGGGATGGTATCTACAAATGATGAAGAAACATATGAGAAACTCAGGATGCTGCGTTCCCACGGTATGGTCAGAGAAGCTTCAAATACTTCCATAGGCGAAGATTATAAAAAGAGATACCCTGATCTAAACCCAGAATTTATTTTCGCCTTTCCAGCATATAATATGAGGAATAATGAAATAGGAGGCATTCTCGGACAACGACAGCTAAAACGTCTTACTGAAAACAACGCTATTAGAAGTCGGAATCAAAAAAGATTTATAGAGAATATTAATAAAATTGCCTACCAAACTGATTTCCAGATTCAAGGGTCTTCAAATTACGCCTTCAATCTAGTACTTAAAGAAAAAGACGACGTACTCATGGCAAGGCTTATAAAACTTCTTAAAAAAAACGGTGTTGAATATAGGCGTGGCAGTGCCGGTGGAGGGAACCAATTACGTCAACCCTATCTTAAAAAGATTATTGAAAAGAATGCATGGAAAAATTTTCCCGTTACCGAACACATCCATTTTTATGGAATGTATATAGGAAATTTTCCAGACCTATCCCTTAAAGAGGTAGATGAAATCGTAAATATAATTAATCAAGCGGTCTAGATTACCAATTGATCGGTTTAGATACCTATGGAAATTATAATTTTAGCTGGAGGCAAAGGAACACGTCTTAAACGCATGGTTAGCGATCGTCCTAAACCGTTAGCCGATATAAACGGCCGGCCATTTCTCGAATACATAATGGATGGTTTGATAATCCATAATGCGAGTCATTTCATCCTCTCCACCGGCTACAAAAGTGAAAAAATCAAAGA
>MDTB01084173.1_pt1 | contig 17523 bp, 21 predicted proteins | sample 811161 | NCBI WGS metagenome assembly MDTB01 (sample SAMN05326650, study PRJNA326480) | marine metagenome | isolation source: seawater | place: Mediterranean Sea | collected 2009
CTAAATTATTTAAGAAAGATAAAGAAAATCCATCTAAAGTTATTAATTTAGGTGGTATGGGTAAGATGAGTCAAAAGATCTTAGATTTAGATAAAAAAGATAATTATGAATATAATATTGATGGTTTAATATTTATGCCTATGAATTATCCAGTTTCATCTAATAGTGAAGAAATTATTATAGATAATATTGGTATAACTTGGTATCAAAATTATAAATGGAAACCACCTGAAGAAAATACAATTGATTTTAGGATAGAATTTGTAAAAGAAGAAAGTAATAATAAGAATAAAATAACAAGTTTTACTAAACATAATAAGATTATTAAATGTCAACAAGTAAAATTATACGTTGGATATGATATTAATAAAGATATTACAACTGATTTTACTTGGAAAGTAATGGGTTATCGAGGTAAGAAACAAAATGAAATATTATTTAATCCACCTACAGAAAAAGATAGTATTCATATATGTAATATTCCTTTAACAGATGATAAACTTATATGTAAAAAAGATAAAACTATTCTTCAAGACAGAGGTATTTATGAAATGAGATATGAACCTAATAATCCATTCGGTTATCAATGGATACCTTTAAGGAATCGTGATGATAAAACAAGACCCAATGATAGTCATACAGCTGATAATGTATGGAGAACTATTCAATATCCTGTTTTAGAAAAATATATAATAGGTAAAGATTTAGAAAAAATAGATTTTATTGAAGCAAAAGAAAAGAGTGATTATTATGTAGAAAATCCAGATTCTGATTCCGACATTTCATTAAGAGAATTTCATAATTATATCAAAGATAAACTTATTCGTAGTATTACCTCGTTAGGTAATAAAAGTATTAGTATCCTTGATACTAGTATCGGTAGAGGTGGTGATTTAAATAAATATTTAAGAAGTGAAAATAAAATAGACTTCTTATTAGGTTTAGATATTTCAAGTGATATTAATAAATGTGCGAAGAGATATTATCTTAAAAATGATAAAACAAAAACATTATTCTTACAATATGATACAAGTAAATCTATTAAAGGTGGGGAAGGGTGTGTAGGTGATCATATAGAAAGAAATAAATTATTAATAGATATCCTTTATGATAGACAAAAAGCATTACCTAAAGAGTTAAGACCATTGGTTCCAAAATATAAAGGATTATGTAAAAAGGGTTTTGATATTATATCATCACAATTCTCGATACATTATTATTTTAAGGATGAATTAACATTAAGAACTTATATACAAAATATATCTGAAAATATTAAAAAGGGTGGCTTCTTCATTGGAACTTGTTATGATGGTATGAAAGTATTTAGAAAACTTGAAGAGTTAGAATCTGGTCATTTAGAAATGATGGATGAATTTAATAATAAGGTATATAGTATTACTAAAAAATATGAGTTAGATGGTTTTAATTATAGTAAAGACAATATTGAGAAACTCTTTGGTCAAAAAATTGATGTTTATATGAATAGTATTGGTCAAACTATTACAGAATATTTAGTAAATTTTGAGATGTTCATAGAAATAATGAAAGAATATGATTTAGTATTAGCTAAACCTGATATGAAAAAGGATTTTAAAGGTTTCTTTGATAATAAAGATTTATCCTATATGGATGGATTAGGGGGTTTTGAAAATATGATAGATAATCTAGAAGGTTTATATTCGAAAGATTTATCATTGAAACAATTTTTCCCTGAAGCCTTTGGTCTACTCAAAGATAAGAATAAACTCCTAAGAGATTTAAGTGGATTAAATAATTGGTTTATCTTTCAAAAAGTATAAATTATTCTCTTTCACTTTATCTTTCTCTTAGCCATAGATTAAATGCCCATTTTTCGCCTTTGATGACAGGTAATCCAGCGTGTCTAGATTTCATATTTAATGAACCATCATCATTTACATTATTAAAAACAACCATCTTACCCATTTTAGGTTCAACTATTATTCCATCTTCAAATTCATTTAATGAATCAAAACCAGTCCCTCCACCTTCTTCTACATCATTAAGATAAACAAGGACAGTTCTTATACGATTACCTCTTTCACCACAAAATTTTTCATATTTTTCTATATCATTTTTGTTATAAGCATCATAATGATATTTATATTCTTCATTTTCATTATAATGAATTACTTGAAAATTTTCAAAATGTTTATAATTACATCCTATCTTTTTAGCAATACGTTTAGCTATTTTTAATGTTTCTGGATAAGTATCAAGATCCATCCAGTAGCTCGAATTAGTTCTTCCTTTATATTTACCAGTTTCTAAACCCTTTTCGCCATCCATTTTACTTACACCTGCAAGATGTAGATTATCTTTAGAAACCTTTATTATAAATTTACATTCTTTTTCATTTAAGAAATTATCAATTGTATAAATATAAGGATCATTACAAATAGTATTCATTATAAAATTTAAATATTAAATTTTATATTATTTTAACTTATTCCATTTTACTTTGGATTTCATGTAAATAGAATTTATAATTAGGCATTTTATTTCCATTAGGAAAAAATATAGTTCCTATATAATTATCATTATCTATTTTGTCAATGCGAACATTTTTATGTTGAATAGTTTTTTCCGATCTTCCACCCATATTTACATTTATAGGTTTCATTATAACATGATCATCTACATTATAGCGGGGTTCCGTCGAGTCCCCACCCCCCTTCTTGGTGCGGTTGGGTTTTCTAGGCGTTTTATTTCCACTTTTATTTTATGCATTGATGCGCGTCTTTTTCCACTCCTTTTTACACGTTTTTTATTATTTATTTTTCTGGTTTTGTTTCTTTTTTACTCATTATATAATATAATTATATTTTATAATTTTCTAACGTGTCTTTATCTATATATTCTAATGTTTTCTTATTAGTAGCATTTAAATTTAAAGATGGGGCTTTGCCAGCTTCAAGAGCCTGTTTCCATCGTAAAGCACATAAGCACCAATTATCACCATCTTTTAAACCAGGGAAATATTTAGTAGGTGTTGATAAATCATTACCTTCAGATTTAGTATAATCTAAAAATTCATTATTAACTCTAGCACATACTGTATGAGTACCACTATCATCATCATGAGTACTACATTTACCATCTCGTTTCCACCCAGTCATAGGATCAGTACTACATACTTGTAAGGGTTCATCATAAATATTTTTTTGTATATTAGATGAATCTTCGTGACCCATCCCTTCAATTAATTCCACCGAATCCGTTCTCCAAAATAAACTAGGTATTTGGCGACTTAATGAGAACCGATATATATATTCTTTATCATCTTGAGAAGATTTTACTTTAACCATCCTTGAATAATTTTCATCTTTTACTTTTTGAATCGTATTTTTAATAAATGACCATTTTTTAGATCTTAAAAGATGTTTATACATATCATTTTTAACCATTCTTAAAAATCTCTGATAAGGTCCTGTTGCTATCTTATTATCATCTGAAGCATATTCAAATGCTATTTTAATTCCATTATCATACTTATTGTTGCGTTGCAAAGCATCCATCTGTAATGAAATAATATCACTAGCATTCATTTCAGGTTTTTTATTACAAATTCTTTTTCCCTTAATTGTTTTACAGACTTTTCTACGAGGCATAAGTATAATTAAAAAGCATAAAAAAAATAATGTAATAAGATAATCTTTCATATAATATATTTATTTATTTATTTATTTACTGTTTTTAATACTATCTTACCACAAGGTCCACAATGATCATAATTAGCTAAATAAATTTTCCTATCTAAATGTTTTTTATCTGTTGTTATATACCATCTATGTAATAATGGTTTCTTTTCTTGAAAATATATCCTGAGTAGATTACGAAAATACATTTTTCTTTCTTTAATTTATTTAAATAAATAAAATTTTTGAATCAAATTTCTTTGAATATGTTTGTCAATATGATCATTATTATGAAATTTATCTGTTAAGATATGTTTAAAAGGATGAAGATAAAGAAGAAACAAGACTATCAAGATCTTATGCATATCCTTAGTTTTGATTTGATTATGATAAATATACTTATCAAATTTTAAAAGTATGTTTTCTTCTAAGAACAAATTCTTTCTTTTTGTCTTTATCTTTAATTTTAGATCTTTCACCTAAATGTTTAAAATATCTTTCAGCAAGTTTAAATTCTTTGGGTTTTTTATCTTTTAAAACTTTTAAACGAACATATAATATCATACCGACTTGCCATATTCTTTTATGAGTATATTTTTCATTTTTATACAATCTTTCAAGTTTCAAGATAGTATTTTTAACGTCATTTAAAGTAGTATATTTGATAGGGATAGTATCATTGGGATTTTTATCTATATAAACATCAAAGCTACGTTTAGGATCATCTGGATTATATAAGAATTGTTTTTTATTTGTTTTGCTACTATGTTTGCTACTACGCTTGCTACTATGATTGCTACTACGATTGCTACTATGTTTGCTACTACGCTTTCTACTATGTTTGCCTCCACCTTTACATATATTTTTAGTTTTACCGAGATTATATTTTTTGTCTATATATTTCATATCACTTGTTAGTTTAAGACATTCATCTTTTTTATTATTTTTACGATATATTCTTAATATATTAAATCTTCCTTTTTTAGAGATTGCGGCTCTTTTTTTAGTTAATCCTCTATTTTTCATTTCATAATTAATACCTTCATTGATTGCTAGTATACGTTTACTTTGAGGATCACTTAAGTGATATTTATGTTTTTTATGACTATCATCAATTTTTCTAAGTTTAGGTAATTTACGAATAGTTTTATTTTGATTTAATTTACCTCCTTTTTGAAGTGGTTGAAAAAATAAACATACTGAATTAATACAATCATGTATTTTAGTTTCTGTAGGTCCATCAAAAGACCGATGGCCTAAATGAAGGCCACATCCACTACATCTTAATTCATTATTATGTGGATTATAAAGAATATTTTTTTCTGAAAAACTTTTTGAAAAAGCAGGCCACCCTGAAAGGGAATCATATTTATCTTTACTGCGATATAGTTTTTGTCCGCAACATCCGCAAAGATATATACCATTTTCTTTAAAATCTAAATATTTACCTGTATACTTATCTTCAGCATCTTGAGAATTATTTTTACAAATACGATTAAAGATATTTATATCTTCTGTATTTGTATGATTACATGGTTTTTGTTTATATTTTTGATGATAATCTTCTGCTAGATAAAATGGATAATTTTGTTTGGATAATAATTCAACATCTGGATTATTTTTTATAAATTTTTTAGCTTCCTTGTTTTGATCTTTATTAACTTTAAAAATAATCGATCTGTATTGTGATTTAGTATCAGTTATATTCTTGGTTCTTATATTGTTAAATAATTGTAAAAGATCTTTATAAGAAACCGTTTGAGGATCATATATTATTTTTACAGTTTCTGAATGACCCGTATTTTCATTACATACTTGTGTATATGTAGGTTTTTTCATTTTTCCTCCCATATATCCTACTTTTGTTTCTGAAACACCGTGAGTTTTATCAAATAATTCTTGAATACCCCAAAAACAACCTCCCGCAAAATAAGCTGTTTTAAGAATTTTTCCCCCGCCTTTTTGTTTAATATTTCGCTCAGAGCAATCTTTATAAGGAGCACAACTAGCTCGCATAGTAAAACCTTTAGGATTTTTACATTTTTGTCTAGGGAACTTACGAGGTAATTTAAAATATTTCTTATCGCTCTTTCTGATACAAGTTTTATCATCTGGTTTATGATTACAACAATTTACCATATTATTAATTTAAAAACAAATTAAATATAATTTTTATGAAACATTTAATTAGTAGTAGGGATAGTAAAAAATATAAAATTACAAATGAAGATTTAGATATTTTAAAATATTTAAAAGATGAATTAAATAGTACCAAATCTAAAATTGACCGATATTATACTGATTGGGAAAGTGTAAAAAAGATTATTCATGATTATGAATATGTTTATTATTCATCTTACAGAAAGAAAAATATATCAATTATAGCACCTGTAAGTAGATCATATTTTAAATTTAGAGAAATATTTTATGATTTTAATATGAACATAAAAGATATCAATAATGTTTGTAATTTAGCAGAAGCACCTGGGGGATTTATAGAATCATTAATACATTTATCAAAGGGTAAAAAGATAAATATATATGCAAATTCATTATTATCAAATGATAAAAGTATCCCTATGTGGAATAATAAAATAAAACGATATAAGATAAATATTCTATATGGCATAAAGAATAATGGAGATATATGTAATTTTCATAATATTATTAGTATGATAAAAAAGGTAGGTCGTGATACTTGTGAATTAGTAACTGGAGATGGGGGGTTTGATTATTCCTCGGATTATAGTAATCAAGAAAATAATTCATTAAAATTAATAAGATGTGAAATATTTTTAGCATTAAATATACAAAAGATTGGTGGTAATTTTATATGTAAAATATTTGATACTTTTAACTTACAAACAATAAAATTATTGTATTTATTAAATTTATCTTATGAGAAAGTTTATCTTTATAAACCAAGAACAAGTAGAAATAGTAATAGTGAAAAATATATAGTATGTTTAAATTATAAGGGATACAATAGGAAGCTAGTAAATATGATGTGTCATTCATTACAAAATCTAAAATTAGATTTAATATTAGATAAATATTTTTATCATAATATATTAAAATTTATTTGTGAATATAGTATTCAACAAATTAAGAGTATTAATAAGGGTATTAATAAGATAGAAAAAGATAATATAGATGTTAAACCAAGTGAAACACAAATAAGATTAGCAATTCAATGGTGTAAAGAATATGATATAAATATTAATAATCGATGTATTTATCTTTAAAAATTAATATCAACAACTAATGGATTATTATTAAATGATGAAAATGTTTCATTATTTTTCATACTACCTTTAATAGAGTCGAAAAATACTCCTCCATTGATTAGTTTATCTTTCATATCATCGATGATATTTTCTTCTTTATAATAACCGATCGTATTTAATACGGGGCAATTAGGATCAGATATAAGTTTGGGTGGTATATTTTGAAGCCGTGTATTTTCTTCACAAAATTGATTACCCATTTTATCTAAATAACATCTATCTGAAGGTAGTGCTACAGTAGTAGCAGTTGTAGAATCATTATATTTATTATTTTTATCAAAGAATGATCCAATATCAGTTAAATTATCTGTAACATCAGAATTATAAAATTTTGGATGTTCAGAAACATTTTTATCTGTCCAAGAATTTTCAGATTTATTTTCATCAGTTAAAAAGGGTCTTAACTCTTCAGAACCGATTGTATTACCACTTAATCTATCTTTGCGATAGTAATCGGGTAAATACATCCTTTGTTTTGTATTACTTAAATCTGTTCTAGTAATAGTTAATTCTTTATCACCACTCGGTAAAGAATTGTCTTCTTCAATAGGAACAATAGATTTACCATGACTTAATCTTTTAAAAGTTCTACTTATTTGGGGATAAGGGAAATCTTTTACAGATTTTGTTTTATCCACATAGTTTTCACTTTGTATTTCTTCTTGTAGTGGATTATATTGTGATAAATCCGGTTTAAATAAGAGATATAATATTAATAATCCGATTATAATTAACAGATAATTATTCATTATTGATATAGTAATATAAAATATTTTTTTCTTGAAATACATAAATATTTTAACCAAATGTATTTTCGTTTGTATATTTAATATATAAAAATCCATCTTTATCTCTATGATCTTGATAAACTACACCGATGGGTGTATTACTAGGACATATACTGTTATTTACCATTAAAAATATACTTTGTGATTTATCTAGTTTAATACTTTTTCTAATAATATAAACAAATTGGTTCATATTTAGATCTTTAGGAACTAAATATTTATTTTTATCAATATCATTAATAGTAGAATTATCACATTTTTCAACTATAATTGGAACTCTTTGTGGATATTTATTCATTATTTTACTTGATTCATCGCATCTCTGATTAAAATTATTTTTAGTTTTAAAATCCATTTATACTTAAAAATATATAATTTTATTATTAAATAAATTATGAAATTTATACATATTTTTAAAGATGGTAAAATGGATGAGATTGAATATAAAGATAAAAAATGTAATGAAAAGAAAATAATTAAATATTTTAATAAAATATCTAAAAGTCAAGGATCAAGTAATATAAAAAGATTATATAGTTGGAATTATGATAATTCAAATATCTTATATTATGGTTGGTATGATGGAGAAAATGGTTTTGAAAATAAACATGATTTACCACAATCAGGTATAAGTGATTTTATTGATGAAGATTCTTCATTTAAAAAATTATATGGAGATATATTTATTTTAAAATCTGATTATACTGATATTACTATAAGTGATTATAGTGTATTTTATAGTAATCAATTTGAAAATTACAGCGATTATGATTCAGATAGTATTTCAGAAGGAGAAAGTATTCCAGATGTGGAAAATGATAATTTAGATGAAGAATATGAAATTATAAATGAAGAATGCGATGGTTTAGCTGAATTAGAATATGATGACAATGATTATTAACTAAATTTGATTTATTATTTAAATATTTAAACATTATTAATTTAATATGGAAAATAGTAGTTATAAATCACAAATTCGTAATAAATCCTGTAGTATGTTAAATAATATTTTACAAGATGATAAAAAATGTAGACAAATGGAAAAAGATATCTATAACTCTTGTTTAAAATATTCAACTGAAAATAATATTATTAGATCCTGGGAAAATCAAATATTTAAATCCTTATATCTAAGTCGTATTCGTAGTATATATAGTAATCTAAAAAGTGATTCTTATTTAGGTAATAAAAATTTTAAAACAAAGATAACTAATGGTGATATAGATCATAAAAATATATCAAGTGTTTCTAAATATGATATATATCCTGAAGTATGGTCTGAATTATTATCTAAATTAGCTGAAAAAGATAAATTAAAATATGAACTAAAACCTGAAGCAATGACTGATATGTTTAAATGTCGTAAATGTGGTAGTCGTTCTTGTAGTTATTATGAATTTCAAACTCGTTCTGCTGATGAACCCATGACACAATTTATTACTTGTTTAGATTGTAATAATAATTGGAAACAATAAATATTTAAAATAATCTTCCCTGACCTAAGCCATTTGGATCATTCATCTGATAAGTGCAACTATCAGTAGAACAATTTAATACAGTTTTGACAGGTAAAATAGTATTATCACTACATTTAGTACATTTTACGCTCCTTTCTAATTCGCTCATAAAACCACTATGAATCTGAGCAGCATTATTCGTTAAAAAATCTCTGTATTCCCAACTACCCATTTGTTTAGAGATACTATTATTAAGAGTGCAATTTTGTCTATAATCAGTAAATATACGACCATCGCTCATACGTGCGGGGAAATCTAACTCAACATTATCCGAAACTTTTTGAACAGTATTATTTATAAAACTCATATTTTATAATGATGATTTAGAAAAAAAATTTAATTTTTATTTCTTTTTAGATTTTCTTTTCTTTTTCTTTTTAGATTTCTTCTTTTTCTTTTTCTTATGAGAGTAATTTCTTTTTTTTCTTCCTCTGTCAAGAATCCCTGATGGGTCTCCACCCCTATGTGTGCCTATGTGGCTGTCAGCCGCGATCTTGGATCGCGCCGCAGTTATCAGTGCGATGACCTCTGATTTTTCCTCGGCATCGTCCAGCTCGTGGGAGTCCACGCCCAGCTCCTCGGCCAGCTTTTGCAGTGCGCGCACTTTCATACCCGCCAGCTCCACCTGCCCAAGACCCGCGTCACCAATGGTACCCATTGGTGACGCAAAAAGTGACAACCATTCCCTGCGTTGGGCTACTATTTTTAATTGGGTTGGTGGTTTTATAATATCTTTACCTTCAATAAATCCTTCATGCATTTCCTCCAGATTGAAACCACTAAAATATAGAATCTTCATATTTATTAGACCTTCGTTCATTGGAGAATATGAATCCCATCCTTCTTTCTCCTTTCCAAGACTAGACTCAAATGAGATTATTTCACCTACTTTACCATTAGTTTTTAATTCTTCTAAATCACCTGTAAGTTTTATATTTAAAATTTGGCGCATTGACGCAAAACCCCATAGATCCCTTTTGAGTTCAACATAAATTTCGCCATTGATTATTTCTGCTGACAATACGTCAAATCTTTGGGTATCTGATTCACCCCCATTCATCGCCGTCCTTCGAAATTCCGGGCAATGTTTCAAATTTAATTTCAACTTTATCACCCACCCTTAATTTCATTTATAATAATAACTTATATATTATTTTTAATTTTTATTTTAATTTTTATTTTCTTTTAGATTTATATTTACGTTTTGGTTTCTTTCTAGTTTTTTTCTTTCTAGATCTCCCACCCCCTCCATACCTGCCCGGGCGGCTAGCCGTGCCCGAGCGGCTAGCCGAGCTATTCCTTTGTTTCTCCTTCGCCTTCCCATATTTTGAAGCCGTGGTAGCAGCCCGCATCTCCGACGCCGGCACTTTCATGCGGGTCTGATCCCGCACGTGGCGGTTATGGGCCACCCGAGCCTGCGCCTTCTCTATCGCCTCTGGCGTCTCGTTCGCGGCCGCAAATAACTGTAGATTTGGGTTGTCCTGATTGCCTATCATTGATCTGACACTGTTGTTCGTGAAGGCTGCTCCTGTATCCCCTGCGACGGCGTTTCTCATGACCTCATTCGGATCGGGAATCTCATCCACATTCAAAATTTTAGCTGCCACCCCCCTCTTATCTTCCCCTGTCTGCTCTTCTCTACCCACTGGTGGGGGCGGGGCTGGAACAGGTTCTGGCTCCGGCTGGAGGTCGGTGGACGATGGCATGCTTCCTCTTCTTCTTAAAAGGGGGGTCACGGTTCCCCCTCTTGACTCTAATGGTGGCGAGGGTGCGGCGACCGGCGGGGATGCCGCCGCCGCCGACGTCATCCCCGGCAACGGCGGCAACTCCGCCGGATGGAGCGACGCCGCGGCCGCGGGGGTGCGCGCAGCAGCCCCTAGTCTTTGCCATTTAACGTTATTACCAATAGTTAAATCGCGCACACCCGCTGATGAATTGCCAATAGCGTTAATTAAAAAATCCATTCTTTCACCAGGACTTACCCTTTGGATATCAGCAGGTTTAACCCAACGCAGTCCGCCTGTCTGTGGATCACCGCTATAAATAAATATTTCTATACTATGATCAGCGTCGGGGCCCATACCTTCATTGAAGGTGCGTCCTTCAAGTTCGAATGCTAATAAATTCTCATCGTCAGGCCAAACGGTTTGCACGCGACCAATTGAATTATTATAATTATTATCACTATACCTCTCGAAGGGCTGGTTGCGGATGGCGGGTCTCATGGCTCCATTGAAGCCGCGCCGATGGGGATACCCCAGTGATGGTCTCCAAGATCTCTCCCCCCCACCCTCCCCTCTGTGGTTATAAATTATTATATCACCTTTCTCAAAATTGGCCATTTATATATTATATATTATATAATATTTTTTTTTTAATTTTTATTTTCTAAAATTCTCTCAATTAATTTTGTTTTATTTCCTGAAACCGGTAATTTCATATCAACTAATACTTTTTTTAATTCTGAAACTGTCATATCATTATAATCTTTAACCATATCTTTAGTGGACATATCTTTAGTAGTAATTTCTTCTTTATCACTTTTAATATTTTGTATAAATTCATCTATTTTAGTTAAATCACTATCTACATTTAATATATCTGATAAACTATTGTCTGTAATTATATGTTTATCTGAAAGAATATCATCTATACTTGCACTATTATTTTCTTGTTCAAATGCGTTTTTACCATAATCTTTTTCAATTTCACTTTGAGAAATCCTTGATTCGCTGTCTGAACTATTATCATCTGAACTGTCAGAATGACTATCTGAACTATCTGAATCCGAATCATCCATCATTTGTCTTTTTAAATCTCCCTTTATTTCACTCATCTGAATATTATCCATTTCTTCATTTGGTTTTACATTTACTATCCCTTCATTTAATATCTCTTCATTTACTATTCCTCCGTTTAGCACCTCTTCGTTTAGTATATCTTTATTATTCATTACCGGAATACTATTTAATGGTTCTTCACTTGGAATATTATTATCTAAAAGATAATTCAATTTACTATGAATATCATTTAATGTAAATTTCATTTTGTGTATTTCATAATACAGATATCCACCTATAAGTAATATTAATAATAATAATAATATTGTATTAAAATTTAAAAAATCAAAATGAATTTCTGCCATTTAAAATTTTAGTAGTTTTTTTATTTATTATTTAAACTTAAAGATTTAATATTTTTATTACTTTATATGAGTGAAATACCCAAGAAAAAACGAGGAAGAAAACCTAAAAATAAAATTATTACTAATCCTGACCCAGTTTTTGATAATAATAATTTAGACGATATTCTTATTACATGTATAAAAAAACCAAAAAAAGATTTAGTAGTTAAGGATAATAATATAAAACCAAATGATAATAGTGAAAATAATTTCCAAGAGTATGAATCTAAAAATAATAAAAAATGTTGGAATTGTAGTTATGATATAGAAGGAGAAGTATATAGTTATCCTATTAGTTATTATAATAATGTATTTAATGTGAATGGTAATTTCTGTTGTTATGAATGTTCCGCAAGATATATTTATGAAAACTATAATGATAGAGAATTTTGGGATAAATATTATTTATTGAATTTTTATGTGAATATTAAACAAAATAAGAATAATAAAGTTAAAATACCATACTCTAAACTAAGATTAATTGATTACGGTGGAGATTTAACAAAACAAGAATATATAGATTCTGAAAATATTACGTATGATTGTTATATCCCCCCAACAGTATATATAAATAATCTTAATTACAGTAAAAGTATCACAAATACAAGAGAAGGCGAGTTTAAACTTTTCAGGAAGAATAAGCGAAAGAATAATTTCTTAAAAAATTTGACTTAGATTTTAAGAACTAACTTAAACTAAAAAAACATTCACAAACATGGTTTGTAGTATCTGTGGACAACCTGGTCATAACCGAAGGACTTGTCCTCAGAGAAATCCAAATATTACACAAGTAGCAATATCAATTGGACCTACACCCCCACATAATCCACCACCAAATAGAAGAGCACTTACTAGAAAATTCTGGAGAACTACTATTCAAACTGTTTTAGATTTAAAACGATTTATGAAAGTATCTCTATTATTAGATGAAAATAGAGATAGAAAAAAATATGCTTATTTCCATTGGTTAAAAATTAAAGACTTATTTAATAATCGTATAAGTGGTGATTATACTTTTGGTGATTGTATAAGAGATGTTTTTGGAAAGTTTAATAGTTCTTATACAAACTACATATTAGAGTGTACAAATCAAACTTGTCTTGAATTTCACAAAGCGAGAAATCCAGTTAAAGACAACAAAAGATCTATTAAACTTATCAATATGAGAAATGAAAATTATCTTATTTATTGGGTTGTTGGTAATCTTATGATAGAAGATTTAGACAGTAAAGAAAATCCTATTAACTATATGGGCATGTTACGGAAAAATGATAAATTTGGATTAAATACAATGATAGGTCATAGATTTTATCTTGTCCCACATAAATTAGATATAGAACCCCCTTATCATCCACAAACAGATAAACAATTCTTTATAGAACCTTATTTACAATTGAATATTCATGAAGGTTTATCTAAAGAAATATATATTGATGAAGGTGAAAAATTATCTGAATTAAACAGATGGAAATTTAATGCTTTGAAACTTGATTATCTTATTAGAGAGTTAATCAAGTTAGGAGCTAAAAATAATGAAACCCTTGATATTGTATTGGATTTACACGAAGATATTGTATTGGATAGTGTTTCAGAATGGTATAAAGATATTGCGGGCGTTCCTTCAACTTTTACAAATATTACTTAGATTGAATTATTAGGTTAAATTATCTTGTCTTTCTTAGACGCGATAATGTGGTTTGTAACTCTTCAAGTGTGGGTGGTTCAAAATGATTAGGATCTTTTTTTATAGGTTTTTTATCTATAGGCTTACCCTTCTTTAAAACTACATTCTTCAAATCGGAAGCATTTATCTTGGGTATATTGGTAATAGTAGTAGTATTATCAGATCTTTCAGGTAACATACCCGATGGCGGAGGAGGAGGGGGCGATGGTATTCCCTTATTAGAAATTCCTTTTCCATCTAGTAATCTTTGTCTTTCAACAGCAGCTTTAGGAACACCCATTTTCAACATTTTATCATATTTATCTTCTTTTTTATGAACTATTATTTCATCAATAAATGAATATTCACTTAAATAAGTTGGTATTTTAATTTTTGCTTGTAATAAATTCCATTGAAACCATATATTATCTTCATTTAACCATAATCCTTCTAATTCTATAATAAAATTACCATAACTATAATTATCTATCTTCTGTATAATATTTTTAGATTCATCAAAAATAGTTGTAGAACTATTTATTTTTAATCTTAAGCAATCATTAAAATCTGTCTTTTTTAAGAATTCATTCACAATATAATCATATTTATATTTTTCATAAACAGTATCATAAATATATTTTAAATTCTTATGAAAGATACACTGTGATTTATCATTTTCTATATTTTGAAATGATATATCTATAATATTTTTATCTTTTTGTGTCTTACAAATACCATAAGGAGTAAATAATAATGGAGTTTGAAAAATACATTTTAAGTAATCTTTTTCTTTTTTTAATCGCAAAGGAATAAAACTAAATTTATCTGAATATTTTAAAGGTTTTTGTATAAATAAATGATATGATTTTATATTTTCACTATGATGAATTATCATCAACACTTATAATATAATCATAATATTTACTTAAATAATATTAAAATAATATTATAAAAATGAATCCGATACAGTGTAAATATATTACTTCAGAAAAATTAAGTCCCGATAATTTAAGATTTAAAAGATATAAATGCGATGATATGAGTGTTACAAAAATGAATGATAAAACTTATAGTGAATGCAATGAATTAGATAAAGATTGCCCTTGTTTTGGATATCTTACAGTGGGGTATTTAAAAAATCCTCATTTGTATTTAACAACACCTATAATGAAATGTTTATTTGGTGTTCAAAGAAAAGGCGATTGTAATTTTCAAATGAATTTACAATTTACAGATTTAGAAGAAGATCCAACTATGAGGCAATTTTATGATTTTATTGAAAGTTGTGAATTTTATGCGATGAAATACTTAGGTTTAGATGAAAATGATTCAGATAGATTTATTTCACAAATTTATCATGATAAAAAAGGAATGTATGAACCTAATTTAAATGTTAAATTACCCTTTCAATATAATCAATTTATTACAGATTTATATTCTGAATATAGTTCAGGTGTAAATATATTTAGTATCAATAAATTTCAAAAGATGGAATGTGATTTATATGTAGATAGGATTTGGAGAATGAATGATAAATTTTATATGAAATGGAAATGTAAAATTATTCACTTGGTATAATTATATTTTTAATATTTCGTCACATATGGGACATGCCTTTTTCCTTTCAAACCAGGTATAAATACATTGAGTATGATAATAATGATTACATTTTAATTTAATTACAGTTTCACCCTTATTAAAATTTTCTAAACAGATTAAACATTCATTTTCCGGTTTATCTTCTATGATGCATTCACTTGTATCGGATATTTTTTTATATCTAAAGCAACACTCTTTGATTCTATTTATAGTATCCATATAAATAATTAATATAATTAATGCGTTTTAGTTTAAATGTTTCTTTCTATTTTAAATCAAAATGAGTGTTTATAGACATACTGATTTAGATTTAAAAAAAATAAATTATAAAAAACCCGAGAAACAAGGTGTAATATATTATTCTGGTATTGATTATAAAAATGAACCTTTATATTTACAGACACCAAAATTGGTTCTAACTAAATCAGGATTAGATATAATCCAAAGTAAAAATAATAATTTAGAGTTACAACCAGTAAATAATGATTTTTCATTTTATGATAGTTTATTAAATTTAGATGAATTAAATGTGAAACGCACTTTTGAAAACAATAAAGAATGGTTTGATAAAGAAATACCTTTAGAAGTTATTGATAATATGTATAAACGAAATAATAAACCTGTAAAAAAAGATAGTAAACCGCAATTCGGTTTTAAATTACCTTTAATCAAGGATAAAGTTCAGTGTCAGATATTTGATCAGAAAAAAAATACATTGGATTTAAAGACTATTAAAGAGGGTAGTGAATGTATTTGTATTTTACATATTAAAGGGTTAAAATTTTTAAAACAGCATTATTATTTAGACATATATATATCCCAAGTTAAAGTATTTTTAGAAGGAGATATAAAATATAATATTTTAGAAAATTATTCATTTAATGATGTTGAAGAAGAAGAAAACGAATTAAGAGATTTGGAGCAGGATTTAATGTTAGATGAAGATTATTTGAATAGTTTAAGAGATAAAGATGAAGAAAAACAAAAATTATTATGCGAAATAGATAATTATCAAAAAATTAAAAATGATGCTGAATCTAAAATTCAAGAATTAGAAAAACAGATTCAATCATTAGATTTAATTTAATTAGTAATTTCTCTTAATTTTTTTTTTATTTCTATATATATAAAAATGGGATTTGATTTAATGGCATGGTGTAATGACAATCAAAATATATGTATTTTTATTCTAGTATTAGTTGTTCTTCAGTGCACAGGATATTTAACTAAGATCCTTAATATGTGTGGTTTAGAAGGATTTGAGATTGGTGATTTATCGGGAGATGGTATCGCGGCTTCTGAACCATTGGGTCAAAATGAATCTCAGCAAGCTGTAACTGGTTTAGGTAGAACTCCATCTACTTGCTACCCTCAGCAGAAATTAAAACCTGAAGATCTTTTACCAACTGATGAAAATAAAGCAATCCAGGAATTTAATATCGCAAAACCCGTTGGTGAAGGTATTTTACAGGGTGTAAATATGCTTGATAGCTCTTATCACGTTGGTGTAAATACTGTTGGTCAGAGTTTAAGAAATGCTAACAGACAATTAAGATCAGAACCTCCTAATCCTCAGGTTAATGTTAGTCCGTGGATGAACACTACTATTGGTCCTGATCTACCGCGTAGACCATTAGAAGTCGGTGAGAATTGTGCCACCGCTTAAAATACTTAAAATTTTAATATTTTATTTTAATCTTTTATTTTAATATATAAATGAGTAAAAAAAAATTTACTCATAGAAGGCAAAAAAAATCTTATAGAAAAAAATCTTATAGAAAAAAATCTTATAGAAAAAAATCTTATAGAAAAAAATCTTATAGAAAAAA
>MDTB01017104.1_pt1 | contig 17521 bp, 19 predicted proteins | sample 811161 | NCBI WGS metagenome assembly MDTB01 (sample SAMN05326650, study PRJNA326480) | marine metagenome | isolation source: seawater | place: Mediterranean Sea | collected 2009
AGACTTTTATCAATGATTGAAGGAAGACCAGACTGGTGTGTTTCTAGGCAAAGAGTTTGGGGGGTGCCATTACCAATCTTCATTAATAAAAAAACAAAAGAGCCATTAAGAGATCAAAAAGTAATTGATAAAATAGCATCTATCTATGAAAAACAAGGATCTGATTGCTGGTTTACAGACGATCCAAAAATCTTTTTGGGTGAGGATTATGATTCAAAAGACTACGAAAAACTCAATGACATAGTTGAGGTTTGGTTTGATAGCGGATCAACACATAGTTTTGTATTAGAAAAAAGAAAAGACTTAAAATGGCCTGCTGATATGTACCTTGAGGGATCTGACCAACACAGAGGATGGTTTCATTCTTCTTTGTTGGAGTCTTGCGGAACTCGAGGTAAAGCTCCATTTGAAAGCATTCTCTCACATGGTTTTGTTGTTGATGGCAAAGGTATGAAAATGTCTAAATCAATGGGAAATGTTATTTCACCGGAAGATATTTTAAAAAATTATGGAGCTGATATTCTTAGAGTTTGGGCATCTTCCTCTGACTACACTGAAGATTTGAGAATTGATAAAAATATTTTGATTCAACATGCAGAGTCATACAGAAAAATAAGAAATACTTTCAGATTTATGCTAGGAAATTTAAAAGATAAATTTGAAAAACAAAATTTTGAAAAAATAAAAATCAATGAATTTGATGAGCTTGAGCAATACATTCTTAACAGATTGTATATGATAAGTATATCTGTAGAGGATAATTTAAAAAACTATAATTTTCATAAACTTTACAAAGAGCTATTAAATTTTTGCGCGTTAGATCTTTCTTCTTTCTATTTTGATATAAGAAAGGATGTTCTTTACTGTGATAGTTTAAATTCAAAGAAAAGAAAAAATTGTGTAATAGTTTTAAATATAATATTAGAAAGTTTATTAAAGTGGTTTGCGCCTATTTTAGTTTTTACTACAGAAGAAATTTATAGTTTAATTAACTATAACGATGAAAGCATACATGAGAATAGCTTCGTTAAAGTACCTAAAAATTGGAATAATTCTAGATTAAATGAAAAATGGTCAAATTTATTTAAGATTAAACAAGAAGCAAATATAGCCATAGAAGAAAAAAGAATTAGTAAAGAAATTGGCTCAAGTTTAGAAGCTGAAATTAAACTTTCTTTGAATAAAGAAAAATTTGAATTACTTAAAGATATAGATTTAGCTGAATATTTTATCGTTTCAAAAGCAGAAAAAAATCTAGCTAAAAATGACGAAGTTGAAATTAAAGTTGAAAAAGCTAAAGGAAAGAAATGTGATAGATGTTGGAAAATTTTAGAAAATAAATGTAGTCGTGAAAATTGTCCAATTAAATAGGAAACCAATATTCTGATTTACTTTAAAGATATAAAAAATGGAATTCTTAAAAGAGAACAACTTTATTTTTTGGGGATTATCTCTTCTATTTTCCTTCTAGACAGGTACTCAAAAATTAAAATAATAAATAACTTAAATGAAAATATTTTATATATAAATGATTTTATGAATTTTAATTTAGTCTGGAACACTGGAATAGGATTTGGACTTTTGAGCTTTAACTCTAAATATATTTATAATTCAATAACAATCTTAATTGGAGCAGTAATAATTTATCTAATTTATTTTGCTTTTAAATCAAAATTTATTGATAAAATTCTATTCTCTATGATAATAGGGGGAGCAATTGGCAATCTTTATGACAGAGTAATCTATTTTGCAGTCCCTGATTTTGTAGATATTCATTATCAAAATTTTCACTGGTTTACTTTTAATATCGCAGATATATTCATAACTATTGGAATAATCTTTTTATTAACAAAAGATTTTCTTATTAAAAATGAAAAATAAAAGAAATATAGCTATTTTAGTTTTTTTGATGTTTTTTCTAAACTCATGTGGAGCAGGAGACGCCGCAAAAGTGTTAAGAAATGAGAAGATAACCAATACTGATGAATTTTTAGTTAAAAAGAGAGAGCCTTTAGTTTTACCACCAGATTATAAAGATTTACCTGAACCAGGGTCTCTTGGTACCTCTACTCAAAATGATCAGAAAACTATCGATAAAATATTAAAAATAAAAGATTCAAAACAACAAAATAAAGATAAATCATCTTCAGTAGAGCAATCTATTTTAAATAGAATTACCAAGTGAAAAAAAAACTAGTCGATTATAAAAGTTCTATTAATAAAAAACTTTATGGCTCAAAGTCAAATAAAAACTTTGATAAGATTTTAAATAATATTTTTTTAAATTTAGATATTCCTAATAATGCGTTTCATACTTACAGTAAAAAATTTGAATATAATTTTAAAAAAATAGCATTAAACAAGTTTAAAAAATTTAAAACAATTGTAATTATTGGAATGGGAGGATCAATACTTGGGGCAGAATCATTATATTTCTTTTTAAAATATAAAATAAAAAAAAGCTGTATATTCTTAGATGATTTAGATGAAAATAAATTAAAAGACCTTAAAAAGAAAGGTAAATTAAATAAAGTTCTTTTTATTATAATTTCAAAATCTGGCGGAACAATAGAGACTTTAGTTAATTTATTAACTCTAAAAATAGCAAAAAAAAAATCAAAAAATATAATAATTATTTCAAATAAAAAAAACGGACCCCTTAAATTATTATCAAAAAAGATGAAACTTCATTATATTGAACATAAAAATTATATTGGAGGTAGATATTCTGTTTTGAGTGAAGTAGGAGTTGTTCCAGCTTACTTAATGGGAATAAATATTTCTTTATTAAGAAAAAGTTTATCGACTCATTTTAAAAATCCTAATAAAAAATTTTTAAAACATAGTTCGGAATTATTTTCAAATTTGTACAATAAAAAAAAGATTAATAATTTAATACTTTTAAACTATGTACCCGAGTTAGAAAAATTTTTATATTGGTGTCAGCAGTTAATAGCAGAAAGTTTAGGAAAAAAAGGCAAAGGTTTTTTACCTGTAGTTTCTACTACACCAAAAGATCATCATAGCTTATTACAACTTTATTTGGATGGTCCTAAAGATAAGTTTTTTAACATTTTTAGTTTAGAAAAAAAGAGGGATAATTCAACTATCAATACAACAAACTTAGATAATAGTATGAAATTTTTAAACAAAAAGGGGATTAAAGAAATTAAAGATGCACAAAAAGAAGCTTTTATAAAAACTTTAAAAAAAAAGAAAATTCCTTTTCGTGAATTTAAAATTAAAAATATTGATGAGCAAACTATTGGAGAATTATTCTCTTACTTTATGCTCGAAACTGCAATAGTAGGTAAACTATCTAAAATTAACCCTTTTAGTCAGCCAGCAGTTGAGCAAGTAAAAATTGAAACAAAAAAAATCTTAAGTTAATAATTTTCCAAAAATAATTTTAGATCTTCCATAATTTCTAACTAAAACAGAGTTAATAATACCCTTTAAGTTTTCGTTGGATCTTTTTTCACGATGAATAATTATAATATGATCTTTTTTACAAATTTTTGCTTGATGTAATAGTTTAAGTTCTTTTACATATGATTCTTCTGCAAAAGGAGGATCAAAAAAGACAATATTGAATTTTTTGAGAGATTTGATTTTTAAATAATTGTCTATTCTATCCATGATTATATTTGCTTGTTTACTTGCAGATAATTTTAATAAATTTTTTTTTAAGATTTGCAATACATCTTTGTCTTTTTCAACAAAAGTGATTTCTTTTGCACCTCTTGATATACATTCTAATCCGAACGAACCTATTCCAGAGTATAGATCTAAAACTTGCGAATTTTCAATATTAATATTAACTAAGTTTGAATGTAAAATAATATTAAAAATATTTTCTTTAACAGAGTCTTTTAGTGGTCTAGTAGTTTTTGATTTTAAAAAAAAAATAGATTTTCCTTTTAGTTTTCCACCTACAATACGCATTATTTTTTAATTACTCTCCAACCTATGTCTTTTCTAAAAAATCCTTTTTTCCAATTTATTTTTTTTATTGTTTTAATAATGTCATCTCTTATTCTTTTAAAAGATGATCCAATTGATGTTATATTCAAAACTCTACCCCCATTAGAAACTAAGTTGTTATTCAAAAATTTCGTACCTGCATGAAAAATAAATGTCTTTTTGTTTAAATCATTAGTTTCTATATTTTTAATTATTAAATTTTTTTTATATTTTCCAGGGTATCCCTTAGAACAAATCACTGTTGTCATACACTTATTTTTTTTCCATTTAATCTGAATTTTATTTAATCTGTTAGATAAAGCTAAGCTAAAAATTTTTACTATATCCGTATTTAACCTTGGAATTATAACCTGACATTCAGGATCCCCCATTCGGACATTATATTCTATAAGGTAAGGATTATTATTTTTAATCATTAAACCTACATATAAAAATCCTGAGTAGTGATGTCTTTTTCTTGTGAGAGCTAATAAAGTTGGCTTAACAATATTGTTGATAATTTTTCTTTCTAATTCTTTATTTATTATTGGAGCAGGTGAATAAGCACCCATACCACCAGTATTAGGACCAGTATCTTTTTCTCCAACTCGTTTATGATCTTGTGCAGAACCAAAAAATTTATAATGATTTTTATCAACAATTAAAAAGTAGCTTGCTTCCTCACCTTCTAAGTATTCCTCTAATACTATTTTTTTAGATGTTTTAAATTTACCTTTAAATATCTTGTCTGATATTTTTAAAACTTGTGACTCCGACTTACATATTGTAACACCTTTACCTGCTGCTAATCCATCAGCTTTAACCACTAATGGCAACTTATTATTTTTTAGAAATAGTCTAATATCATTTTTATTTCTACACACTTTAAATCTTGCAGTTGGAATGTTATTAGATTTACAAATTGATTTCATAAAAGCTTTTGAACCCTCTAGTTTGGCAGCAAACTTTTTTGGTCCAAATGCTTTAATGTTATGATTTTCTAAAAAATCTACTAGACCTTTTACCAAAGGTTCTTCCGGGCCAATTATGACCATGTCTATTTTATATTTTTTCAAAACCACTAGTAGTGTTTTGAAATCAAGAAAATCTACTTCAATATTTTTCGCTATTTTTGCCGTCCCAGCATTTCCTGGAATACAAAATACATTTTTAGTTATTTTTGACTGGTGTATTTTTTCGCATAAAGCATGTTCTCTTCCACCACTACCTATTAAAGCAATATTCATATGATATGAATTATAATATAATCTATGTATGAATAAAAAAAGAGCTAAACTTAAATATAAACAAAATACTTTTGAGATTTTAGAGGAAGGGGATTTTGTAGTATGTTCTGTCTCTGGAAAAGAAATTCCATTAGAAAAATTAAGTTATTGGAATGTAGAACTTCAAGAAGCCTACTTTTCACCTTTAGAAGCGAACATTAGTTATAAAAAATTAAGAATTAAGAAATAAATTTACTTCCATCTGTTGTGAGTCCAAATCCATTGATCTGGATTTTTTATTATCATAGCCTCAATTATTTGATTTAATTTAACAGTCAAATCGGTTTTATTCTTAAAATCTTTGGAGCTTATTGGGTCAAAAAGCTCTATATTAAATGTGTTATTCTTATTTCTTTTTATAAAAACTGGAACTATTTCTAAATTATATTTAAATGCTAATTGAGCAGGTAGGGTAGTCGTTAACGCTTTTTTGCCGAAAAAATTAATCTTCTCTCCTTCACTCACTCTTTGATCAATCATAAGAGCTATACTTTTTTTTTCATTTATATATTCAACGACTTTTTTAACTCCCTTTTGTCCTTTTTCTATTTGATTTTTACAAATATATTGTTTTCTTAAATATTCCATAAAGGGATTTAAAAAAAAATTATTAAGTGGTCTATAAATAGTCGCCAATGGAATATCTTTTTTTGTGATTTCCATAGACATAAGTTCGAAATTTGCAAAGTGACCTGAGATGAATATCATAGGTTTATTATTTTTAGATATTTCGTTTAGTAATTTTTCGCCAGAAATAAATATATGTTTATTTGTTTGTCTAAATTTTTTTAAAAAAATATATTCAGCAAAAGTCATTCCGTAGTTTGACCACATTTTGGATATTATTTCATTTTTTTCATTTTGGGTGAGGCTTTTTGAAAAATTCTCTAAATTTTTATTAATTATTTTTTTTGACTTAATAAGAGGACCAAGTTTTTTAAATATAAAAGAAAAAAGAATTCGACTAAAATTAAGCCCGATTAATTTTGCCAGTAAAAAAAAGAAATATATCAAAAAGGCTTGAAAGAAATATATAATTTTTTTTATCATAAGTATTTTGAAATTTCTTTCATAAATTTATCTCTTTCATAAATTTGCAATTCAGTTTTTAAATATTTGATATTCTTAAATCCAAAACTACTTATTCTATTAACATCTTTTTCAGTAGTAACTAATTCATAGTTATTTTGTTTTGATGTATCTATCATTTTTTTTATTTCTGATTTAGTAAATTGATAATGGTCAGGAAATGCAAGACTTTTTTGAAGGTCTAAGTTGTTCTCAACTAAAAGACTAAAAAAGTTATTTGGATTTCCAATTCCAGCAAAAGCGAACAGTTTTTTATTTACGAACTGTTCTTTATTAAGCAAAGTATATTTTGAATAATATATTTTGATTTTATTCGAAATATTTAAAATCCTATTTTCAAAAGGTTGATTTTTTAAACCGTTTATAATTACAATTTGAGCTCTTTTGATTTCACTGATGCTTTCTCTTAAAGGACCAGATGGTAAAGTCATTCCATTTCCGATTAATTGTCTTGAATTAAAACAAACTATATTAAGATTTTTTTTTATTGAAAAATCTTGAAATCCGTCATCTAGAATTATTGAAGTATAGTTTTTATTTATTGCAGCTTGAATGGCTTCAGACCTTTTACTACTTAGAAATAAATTATTTGTATCTTTATTAATCATCAAATGTTCATCATGATGTTCAGGATAGTATTTTTTAATTATAGCTGGGTTTAACCCTTTAATAGACAGCTCTTTGGAAATCATAATAGATAAAGGAGTTTTTCCGGTTCCACCTAAATAAATATTTCCCACACATATAATGGGGATTTTGAATTTTTTTTGATTGGTAATGTTCCTTTTTAAAATAATTAGTATTTGTACAAAAAATGAAACTGGTAAAAGCAAGAGAGAAATTAAACTATTTTTTTTACTCCAGAATTTAGGTTTTAAAAAATTCATCTTTTGTTCAAAATTTTGACTAATTCATTATAAGTATCTCTTAATATTTTTTCTCCCAAAACATTTATAATCGATGTTTTATAATTTCTTATTCGATTAGAATTCTTGAAATCAATTTTAAGTTTATTCGACAACTGAATCTCATTATCAATTTTTTCAGAAATCTTATGTCTATTTAAAAGCTCATATATGTCTTTAAAATTTTGAACATACGGCCCATGGTAAATTTTACATCCTAATTTTGCAGCTTCTATAGGACTCTGACCTCCTACCATCTTTAAGCTTTCTATCATAGACTTTCCAACAAAAACACTTTTACAGAGTTGTAAATAATTTGATATAGTTCCATAAGAATTTACAATAATAATTTCATTTTTAATATTTATCAACTTACCATCAGATAAAATTTGTGATTTTAGATTTAATTGATCACAAATCCTCTTTATACTTTCAACTCTATCAATATGTCTGGGTATAATTATTGTTATTACATCTTTATAATCTTTTTTTAAATTCAAATGAGTTTTTAAACAAAAAATATCCTCACCTTCATGAGTGCTTATTGCGCACCAAAATTTTTTATTTCTAAAAATTTTTTTATTTTTAAATTTAAGTTTACTTATTTTATTTTGTACTGTTAGTTTTAAATTTCCAAAAAATTTAATTCTTTTTACCTTAAGTTTTTTAAGATATTCAATAGAATCTTTATTTGAAGGTAAACATAAAGTAAAAGATTTAAAAACTTTTTCAGCTGATTTTGGAAAAAATCCCCATCGAAGAAAAGATTTTTTTGTTAGTCTAGCATTTAAAAGTATTAGCGGAATATTTCTTTTTTTTATTTCTAATAAAAAATTTGGCCAAATTTCTGAATCAACAAATATAATTAATATTGGTGACCAGTTATATAAAAATTTTTTTATCAATCTGGGTTTATCTATTGGAAAAAATCTATGATTTATATTTTTTTCATTAAAAAATTCTTTCTTAATCAATTGGGCAGAACTTAATGTTACGGTAGTAATCAAGAATTCGTATTTATTTTTTAAATTTAATTTTTTAACAAGTGGAGTAATACTTTTTAATTCTCCAATGCTAGCCACATGAAACCAAATTAGTTTTTTCTTTTTATTTTTTTTAATATTAAAGTGGTTAGTGAAAATTTTTTCTTTAAATCTTTTTTTATCTTCTTTTCCTAATAAAGATCTTAAAAAAACTATAATTATAATTAATGGAAAAAAAGCATTAATTATAAAACTATAAATTGACAACATTTACTTTAATTGATTCTTATAAAGTGTTTTATACTGTTCGTTATTTTCAATAAGATACTCATGATTACCTGAATTTAAAACTTTACCATTATCTAATAAAAAAATTTTATCAGCGTTATGAATTGTTGATAATCTATGGGCGATCACAATGGTTGTTCTACCTTTTATAAGGTTATTTATAGCATTTTGGACTATACGTTCGGACTCAGTATCTAAAGAGGAAGTTGCTTCATCCAAAAGAATTATTGGAGATTTTTTAAGTATCGCTCTAGCTATAGAAATTCTTTGTTTTTGACCTCCTGAAAGTTTTACCCCATTTTCACCAACCATTGTTTCATATTGTTTTGGAAGTTTAAGGATAAATTCATCAGCGGCAGCGAATTTGCAAGCTTCTTCAATATCTTTTTTAGTTGCTGTTGGATTTGCATAAGCGATATTGTTATGGATAGTATCATCAAATAGAGTAACGTCTTGACTTACCATGGAAATCTTTTCCCTAAGAGAATCTAACGTAATTTTTTTAGTGTCTTGGCTATCAATAAATATAGAGCCTTTTTGAGGATCATAAAATCTCGGAATAAGGTTGATAACAGTACTTTTACCGGCTCCGCTTCTTCCAACGAGTGCAGTTATTTTACCTCCTTCGATCTTTAAACTTATATTATTTAAAGCCTTATCATTTATGGTTTCATACTTAAATTCTACATTTTTAAATTCAATATCACAATTTTCAATTATAAGTTTGGGTAGATGATTTTCATTTTTTATTGTGATTGGGTTATCAATAACAGAAAAAATTCTTTTCGACGCAGCAGCTCCTTGATAAGCTACCATATTTAGAGTCGCAAGAGACCTTATAGGTTGGTACGCTAACATCATTGCTGCTAAAAATGAAAAAAAATTATTTATTCCAAGTTCTCCCGAGTTAATTAATTTTCCTGAGAAAAAAATAAATCCTGCAATCATAAAACCAGTTAATGCTTCCATAATAGGTGTTGCTCTGATCATGATGGCAGCTATCCTTATGTTTTTATTAACTAAGTTTGAAATTACATTTTCAGCATTATCATTTTCAACTTTTTCTTTTTGAAAAATTCTTATCATTTTAGATCCTCTAAAAATATCAGATAAAAAAGAGATTAAAATTCCTGATGTTTGACTTGCTTGAGTTGTGGCTTTTCCAACTTTTTTTCCTAAATTTTTAGCAAAACCACCTGCAAGAGGTATCATTAAAATGGCAAAAACTGCTAACTTCCAGTTTTGATAAAACATGAGACCTACTAAAAATATCACAGAGAAACTATCTTTCATCAGATTTAAAACACCAGTACTTACTAAATGAGATACCTGACCAGAATCAAACATTATATTTGAAATATATTTTCCCGAATGTCTTGAGTCTAAAGTTTGAATATCAGAGAATAAAATAGATTTTGCTACTTTTTTTTGTAGTTCACCCGCAATTCGTTGTCCCACTATACTTATATTTAATCTTGCAAAATATAAAGAAAGCCCTTTTACTGAAAATACAAAAATTATAGCAAGAGGTATTACCCAAGCTAAAACTTGATTCTTTTCAATAAATATTTTTTTGACAGCAGGATCCAATAACCAAGCTATTGCAGAAGAAGTTCCAGCTACTAAGATAGATAAAATTAAACACAATAATATTCTATTTAAATGATATTTAATATGTTCAACATATAGTCTTTTTAAATATATTTTTAATTCATTAAATTCCATAGTTTTAAACTTGAAGAATTGATGTAAACATTAAAATCCCTGAGTAGTTATTAATTTTAAATGACTTAAGACAACTAAGTGGGTTTCTTTTATTAAAAATTTTGATCTGTATTATCAAACTTAGTAAAAACATAAGTAAAAAAAACGTAAATAAATTCATTCCTAATTTTTCTTTAAATATTATAAGTATAATTGAAAAAGTAATGAAGTAACATAAACTTACAAATAGTTTTATATTTTTTTTAAATTTAATAGATGTTGATTTGACTCCTATAATTTCATCATCTTCAACATCTTGGACTCCATAAATCGTGTCATATCCCAATGTCCAAAATATGGCTGAAAAATAAATTAAAAAGATATTTAAAGAAAACTGATCCATTATAGCTACCCACGCCATTATAATCCCCCAATTAAAAGTTAATCCTAGGAATAATTGAGGCCAATATGTAATTCTTTTCATAAAAGGATAAGAAAATGCAAAAAACATTGATCCTAAACCTAAGCAAATTGTCTGAAAATTAAATTGAATTAAAATAAATAAAGCAAGCAAACAAAGTATTAAAATATAAATAATGGATTGAGTTACACTAATTTTTCCACTTGGAATTGGTCTTTTTTTTGTTCTCTTTACCCTCTTATCAAAATCTTTGTCTACAATATCATTAAAAATACACCCAGCACTTCGCATCAAAACTGATCCTAAAAAGAAAAGAAACAAAAAATACATAAATGTATTAAAATTTTGATCATAGCTATAAGCTAAAGCCAAACCCCAGGAACAAGGCCAGAATAAAAGCATAAAACCAGTGGGTTTATTTAATCTTGTTAGCTCAATAAATATTTTTATATGCTCCATGAAAATATGCCTTGTAAATATCAAACACTATCTTCATAATCAATTTGATTCGAAATGGATATAGATTACACAGTAGCAGCTTTGATGTTTCCAGCAATACCGTTGATGATGACTATGTACAGTAATAGGTTTCATACATTGAGTGCATTAATTAGACAAATCCACGACCAATACACATTTGAAAAAAAAGTACCTCCAGAATGGGAAAATCAACTTCACGTTTTAAATAAAAGAACTAATTATCTAAAATATGTAATGGGCTTTGCCGCTTTTGGTTTTCTTTTCAATATGCTAACAGTCTTATTGCTTTACTTGAGCTACACTTTTTATGCAAGATTAAGTTTTGCGTTTTGTTGTATCTGCATGATTATTTCTATTTTTTTATTTTTACAAGAAATAAGACTTTCAAACCAGGCTTTAAAATTTCATTTAAGCGACATGGAGTCAATGAGAAAAGATTTTTAACTATTTTTTTTAATAAGATTCTTTTTAAATAAAGAAATTCCTTCTTTCAATTTACAATGATATGATTCCTTAAAAGTCTCTAGTTGCCAACCCTTCATTCTGGTCAAGATTATTTTTAAATTTTGTTTTTTCCAATCTTCAGTTGTGTTTTCATTTTTCCAATTTTTTTTCTCTTTTTCAGTTCTAGCACATCCGTAACAAAAGCCAGTTACAGGGTCAGTTTTACAAATACTTATGCATGGAGAAATAATTTTTTTTTCCATTAAGGAATTAAAATGGCAGGACCAGATAACTTTCTCGACTCTAGATCCGAGTGAGCCTGCTGCGCTTCTGATAGTTTGTACTCTTTAAATATTGTAACCTTAATTTTTCCAAATTTTATTTTTTCAAAAATTTGATCAGCACCTTTTTGAAGTTCAGCTCTATTAGTAAAGTAATGTCCAATAGTTGGTCTAGTTAAGAAAAGACTTTTAGACTGAATATCTTTTGGAACATTAACTGGGTCTAAAGGTCCAGACGCATTTCCAAAACTAACCATCATACCCCTAGGTTTTAAACATGATATTGAACCTTTGAATGTACTTTTTCCCACACCATCAAAAACAGCTGAAACTCCAATATTTTTAGTTAGTTCCATAACCTTTTCAGAAAAATTATCCTTTGAATAATTGATAACGTGTTCATATCCGTTAGCTTTTGCAATTTCAATTTTTTCATTTGAACCAACTGTTCCAATTACTTTTGCTCCAATACTATTCGCCCATTGAGCAAATATTTGACCTACTCCTCCAGCAGCAGCATGAAATAAAATAGTTTCACCTGCTTTCAAAGAATAAGTTTTAGTTAACAAATAGTTAGTTGTTAATCCTTTTGTCATTAATGTTGCTGCCAATTTATGGGAAATTCCATCAGGAACTTTGACCGCAATTTTTGCTGGTATAATTCTTTGTTGAGAATAAGCACCTATGGGCATAGATGCGTAAGCAATGTTATCACCTTTGTTAAATTCAACGACATTAGATCCAACTTCATCTACTTTACCAGCACCCTCAAGACCAATTCCACTTGGAAGTTTCAAAGGGTATAAGCCAGATCTATGATAAGTATCGATATAGTTTAATCCAATAGCATGATTAGTTATTTTAATTTCATCTGGCCCCGGCACACCTATACTTACATCTGAAAGTTCCAAAACTTCAGGACCTCCGTTTTTGTTAATTATAATAGATTTAGGCATTTTTTTAAAGAAACCTACTTTAACCTTTAGTATTTTGCAAATGTTCCGTTATTATAGTCTTGTATAGCTTGAAGAATTTCTGCTTTTGTATTCATCACAAAAGGTCCACCTCTTGCAATTGGTTCACCAATAGGTTTTCCTGCAATAAATAGAAATTTACTTTTTTTATTTGCAACTATTTCAAGATTAGATCCTCTCTCTAAAAGTATTAAAGTAGAGTCGCTAACTTTTTGATGATTTTTCGTTCCTATTTTAAGATCGCCTTTAAGCAAATATATAAATGAATTGTGTGTTTTTGGAACTTCAAGATTAACCATTTTATTTTCATTTAACTCAATATCAAAATAAATTGGTTCTACATTATGACCTTTAACTGGACCTTCAATATTTTTAAATTTTCCTGCAATCAAAATTATTTTTTTGTCTTTATCCTCAAATTTTGTTCTTTGGTCTGAATTTATAAAGACATATTTGGGTTTATTCATTTTCATGCTTGCGGGCATATTTATCCATAATTGAAAGCCCAGAAGTTTTCCATCGGACATTGCGGGCATTTCTGAATGAATTATACCCCGGCCAGTTTTCATCCATTGTATGTCCCCAGGACCCATATTTCCTTTTGATCCAGTACTATCTTTGTGTTCAAATTCTCCATTTAACATGTAAGTTACAGTTTCAATTCCTCGATGAGGGTGAGGAGGAAATCCTGCTAAATAATCATCTTTATTTTCAGAACCAAATTCATCTAACATTAAAAAAGGATCTATATAATCAGCTTCGGGAGTTCCAATGCTTCTTTTTAATTTAACACCAGCACCATCGGATGCATTCAAAGCTTTAACAATTTTTTTAATTTCAATTTTTTTCATTTATCAAAGATAAGGTATGGTTAAATTATATCAAGTAGCTGCGTTAAATTGCTAATTTCATTTTTTGGCTTGTAATCAAGATTATCAAAAATAGCTTTATTTCTATTAACCCAAATAGAATTATAGCCAAAATTTCCACCACCAGACACATCCCAAGTATTTGCGCTAAGGAAAGCAACCTCTTCTTTTTTGATCTGATATTTTTTAATAGGCATATCATAAACTTTAAAGTCTGGTTTATAGGTACCGACCTCTTCTATTGAAAAAAGATCGTCAAATATATTTCCTAAATCATTACTTTTAACTAATTTATTTAAAAGATCGGGGGTTCCATTTGAAAGTATAGAGAGTTTATAATTCTTTTTTTTCAAATTATTTAGTACTTCTTTTACTTCTGGATAAGGCAATAATGTCCTATAAAGATTCAATAACTCATCTCTCATAGAATTATCTATATTGAAAACTTTTATAGACTTATCCAAGCTATCTTCAGTAACACCCCAAAAATCTTTATGTTTTTTCATTAAACTTCTTAACCAAGTATATTCTAATTGTGTTGTTCTCCAGAAATTTGCAAAATCTTCCCACTTATTTCCAATTTTATCTTTACATTTTTCAGCAGCGGAATTTACATCAAATAATGTACCGTAAGCATCGAAAATTACAGACTTAACATTCATAATTATTTTTTATTATGAGATCCATCACATAATGGTTGGTCATTAGTTTGTTTGCATGTACAAAAAAAAACTTTTTTAGATTGCTCAGCTTTATAAGTTAAAGGTCCAAATTCTGAACCATCATGCGAGCCATCACAAAAAGGTTGTTTTGAACTTTTTCCACAGGAACACCAGTAATAAGATTTGCCTTCCAAAACATCCACTCCAATTGGAGCATCTCCAGCCCATATTCCTTTTTTCATAAAATTTCCTTTTTATTGATTAATATCATTTATCTATTAATGTATAAACATTTATGAGTAACATTAGATTATATTTCCCAGACAATATAGTGGAAAATACAACATGTTTACTCTCAAAAGAACATACTCATTATGTCGCAAATGTAATGAGAATGAAAAGGGGATCTAGTATAAATTTTTTTAACAAAGAAGGCGAGTGGATTAGTGAGATAATTTTTTTAGACAGAGAAAGAGTTGAGGTAAAATTTTTAAAAAAGATAAAAGAATCCTTTAAACTATCTAATATTGAATTGGCAATTTGTTTAGTAAAAAAAAATCCCATGGAAATAATTTTACAAAAAGCAACTGAACTTGGTGTTAGCAAGATAACTCCAATAATATCTGAGCGAACAGAAGTGAAGGAATTAAATTATGAAAGAGCACAAAAAATAGTAATAGAGGCAACAGAACAGTCTAATCAATTATATCCTCCTGAAGTTTCTAAAGTAATTAAACTTAAAGATTTTTTAGAAAAGCTTGACAGTAGAGTAAAATTTTTATTTGCAGATGTGAACTCTCAAAATAATCTTCAAAAAAAAGATGTAACAGGTAAAAATTTAATAACTATATTGATTGGTCCTGAAGGAGACTTTTCACCTAACGAACGTGAATCTATTTTGGCTAAAGCTAATACTACCTCCTTTTCAATATCTAAGAATATACTCAGGTCTGATACAGCTGTTATTAGCGCTATTTCATTGGTAAATTTCATCAATAACCTTCATTAATTGTCGCATTAATTGAAATTGTTAAATCATTTAAAAACTGTATAAAAACCTATGTTAAAAAAACTCGCTTATATATTTTTGTTCCTTACACCAGGATCTTTATTAGCTAACGAACCCAAAGATTGGCAGCTTGGTTTTCAAAAAGCAGCCTCTCAAGGTATGGAAGATATTGTCTGGTTTCATGATTACATGCTCTTACCAATTATAACAGCTATAACAGTTTTTGTTTTATTTTTACTTTTATATACATGTGTAAGATACAGGGCTTCAAGAAACAAAATAGCTTCTACTACAAGTCATAACACTACGGTCGAAGTTCTCTGGACTTTAATACCTTGTTTAATCTTAATTGTAATGGCAGTTCCTTCTTTTAAAGTTTTGTACTCCCAAGATACAATTCCAAAAGCAGACGTTACTATTAAAGCAGTTGGCTATCAATGGTACTGGGGATACGAATATCCTGATGAAAATATTATTTTTGATTCTTACATGGTCGACGAAAAAGATCTTAAAGAAAATCAACCTAGACTTCTTACAGTTGATAATGAAATATATGTTCCAGTAAATAAAGTCATTAAAGTGATGATTACTGCAAATGATGTTTTGCATGCCTGGGCCTTACCATCTTTTGGTGTTAAAAGAGATGCAGTACCTGGAAGAATAAACGAAACGTGGTTTAAAGCTGATAGAACAGGAACTTTTTACGGTCAATGCTCAGAGCTTTGTGGAATTAAACACGCTTTTATGCCAATTACAGTAAATGTTGTTTCAGAAGAAGAATATAAACAGTGGTTAGAAGAGGCAAAAGTTAAATTTGCCAAAGAAGATATTAATAATAATATTAAAATAGCAAAACAAATTAGGAAAATAAAATAATGTACGGGCAAGCAACAGCAGATGGACATCACAGCAACCCGACAGGTTGGAAAAGATGGGCATACTCAACTAACCACAAAGATATAGGTACGATGTACCTTATCTTTGCTATAATTGCTGGGATTATTGGTTCTGCTTTTTCAGTATTAATGAGAATGGAATTAATGCACCCCGGTGATGGAATACTTGGCGGGAATTATCATTTATACAATGTACTTGTTACAGGGCATGGATTAATCATGATATTTTTTATGGTAATGCCTGCAATGATCGGTGGATTTGGAAATTGGTTTGTACCTATCATGATTGGTGCACCAGATATGGCTTTTCCAAGAATGAACAATATTTCTTTCTGGTTATTACCAGTTGCTTTTATACTCTTACTATCTTCAATTTTTGTTGATGGTCCTCCTGGTGCTCAAGGAGTAGGAGGTGGCTGGACTATCTATCCACCTTTATCTTCAAAAACAGGTCAGCCAGGTCCAGCAATGGATTTAGCTATTTTAAGTTTACATATCGCAGGAGCTTCTTCAATTCTAGGTGCAATAAATTTTATAACTACGATATTAAATATGAGAACTCCAGGTATGACTCTTCATAAGATGCCTTTATTTTCTTGGTCCATTCTAGTGACTGCTTTTTTGCTTTTATTGTCTTTACCAGTTTTAGCAGGTGCAATAACTATGCTTTTAACAGATAGAAACTTTGGAACAGCTTTTTTTGAAGCGCAAACCGGCGGTGATCCCGTATTATTTCAACATCTATTTTGGTTCTTTGGACATCCAGAGGTTTATATTTTGATACTTCCAGGCTTTGGAATGATAAGTCATATAGTTTCAACTTTTTCAAAAAAACCTGTATTTGGCTACTTAGGAATGGCTTATGCAATGGTAGCTATAGGTGTTGTTGGTTTTGTTGTTTGGGCTCACCACATGTATACAGTAGGATTAGACACAGATACAAAGGCTTATTTTCTAGCAGCTACTATGATCATAGCTGTTCCAACCGGAATTAAAATTTTTTCTTGGATTGCTACTATGTGGGGAGGTTCAATAAGTTTTAAAACCCCAATGCTTTGGGCTATAGGATTTATAGTTTTATTTACTCTAGGTGGTGTTACCGGAGTAGTTTTAGCTAATGCAGGAGTTGATACAGCTCTTCACGATACATATTATGTAGTAGCTCACTTTCATTACGTATTATCTCTGGGGGCAGTATTCGCGATATTTGCAGGATTTTACTATTGGTTTAGTAAAATGAGCGGGTATGAATATTCAGAATTTTTAG